>Ga0123342_1002523_pt1 | contig 30404 bp, 19 predicted proteins | sample Turbeawhitnodule_FD_89960 | JGI IMG/M metagenome (GOLD analysis project Ga0123342, IMG submission 89960) | Root nodule microbial communities of legume samples collected from Mexico - Turtle bean Mexico white nodule | ecosystem: Host-associated > Plants > Roots > Nodule | place: Mexico: Nepantla... | reverse complement strand
TAAAGGCGTGGGCATGGGTAAGTTATAAATTTCCAAAGTCAAATTTCTCTTATTCTGATTGGTGTATTAATGTATATGAATGTTTAAAATCAATACATTGATGATTAACGCCCTTTCTTTGCTGTTGGTTGGATTCTTGGTTTGCATGAGAGGAATGCCCTTGGGGTACAACTATAATCATAATGGATGTTTGGAAAATGCAGTAGATAGCAAGGAGACAAAGTCTTTCTTTTGAGTTGATACGCTTATAGTCTGTAATTGGACTAAGTTGCAGGATTCCTTGATAGCTAATTTGGTTTATGTATTGACATCTTGTTGTTTTTAAAGAGGTTAAGATTAGCAGATATATGTGTAGAATATGTCTATGTTTAGGCATGTTATCTTTAGGCATGTTATCTGGAAACTTCATTTCTTTAGTACAAGGAATTGTGTAAATGGGTTGGAGTACCCCTAGTACTTCTATTTATTAAATCTTTATTGCTGATTAAAAAAAAATTAAAAAATATAGGTATATATAAAATGTCATTTCCCTTTACTTTTAAGCATAAAGCGATGTAAAACTACCGGAAAAAAAAATAATTTATAAAAACTCTTTCATATTTTTTTTTAATTTTCTATTTTAATAGACAAAAAAATCCAAACATACATCAAATGATTAAACGATTGTTTTAATTTTTTTTTAATTCGACTATAAATTTATTCAATTCTTCCGTTTCACATTCCCGCTTTACATAGATGAAAGAAGTACAAGATAATTATAGATAAGTAAAGTAATAAATCAATAATTAAAAATTGAGAAAAGAAGCTAGAATAGTTATAAAACTTAAATACTCTATAACAAAACTTGCCAAACTCCACATCCTAGCAATAATGTTAAGTACTTTCTTTGGTTGAGAAAGGAAGTAAAAGTAGTCAAACTATGATACTGCTTCCTTGGGATTTCTCTTCAAAAAAACTTCACGCAAATTGGACACAAAAACTGTGACCCCACCCTATATATACTCGCACACATTTCATCTTTCCTTTGCCAAACATCTCATAATAATTTCTCTGATCATCATTAGCTTTTGTTTCCTAGATCGATCGATGGAGATGGAAGCTAAGACTAAGCCATGGCTGGTTTTATCTCTTTTTCTGTTGGCTGCAAATTGCATGCAACAATGTGTCCATGGAAAACCGCGAGTGTCTTGCCTTTTTATCTTCGGGGACTCTTTCTCTGACAATGGAAATAACAACAACCGTGCCACAAACGCAAAATCCAATTACAGTCCATATGGCATCGACTTTAGCCGTGGTCCAACAGGAAGATTCACCAATGGACAAACGGAAGCTGACATTACTGGTCAGTAACATTCTCTATTCTTTATTCAACATTTTTTTAAACCACCAAACAGTAATCCATATAACCTTTTCAGTAGATTGCTTGAATAAGTAATGTTACTTAACTTATTGGTCTCAATAAAAAGTTATGTTTTATATGTAATTTATCAATTTGTGTGACAGCATACGACCAAGTTAAACAAAAGAATAATCATGGTAGACAGTGGGAAAAACCTGGTAAACAATAGAGTGGACAGTTCATCTTAACTGATGTTTTTTTTAAAAAAACCCACAACTAGAATACATTTATAATTAAAAGATTGTTAAGATTTAAGAATAAGTTGAAGTTTGACATTACTTAAAAGTAAATGAGTTGAAGTTTGACCTTACACAAAAGTAAATAAGTTGAAAAGCACAAAATAAAATAAAAAATGGATTTTGAATGTTGTTTTCTTATCCTATTGCCTATTGCCTTCATGATGATTATTAATAGTCATCAAATATTATTAGTATCAATAATGGTCTTTTTTAGCAAGAATATGCACAGAAAAGAAAAGGGATAGAGTCAAAACCTAACACTCTTTCAAAGATGTTCTACTGCTAAATGTATGAATAATGTTTATTTGTGTTATTTCATTATATAAGTAGATGTTTTAGATTGTTTTACTAATTGATCTTTAATATTAATTAATTGCAGCTGCACGTCTAGGATTTCGGAATTCCATTCCACCCTATGCAAACACTAGTGGCTCAGACATAATGGAGGGTGTGAACTATGCATCTGCTGCATCAGGGATTCGCCCTGAGACTGGCTCCCAAAGAGTATTATTTATATATCATTCATTCTTAATTTGTTTATCTCTATCTTTAATAAGTTTTTGGTATAATATTGGAAGATTTGTATTCCAATTCTCACGCATGCCACCACGCAGGGTGACATTATCAGTTTGGAAGAACAGATCCAAAATCACAGAGACATATATAACCGAGTTGTTAAGAAACTTGGGGGTTCAAATAAAGCTAAAAAGTACCTTAGCAAGTGCTTGTATTATATGAGAACAGGAACCAATGATTACTACGGTAATTACTTCCTCCCCCAGGTTTTCTCAACAAGCCGCGACTTTACAACTGATCAATATGCTCAAGATCTTGTCAGACGCTACTCTCGATATTTGAAGGTGTTTTACAAATTTCTATTTCTTTTTCTCTTTTCTCACAAATTCACAAGCTCACTGCAGCTAGCTTAATTATAAATTCAAACTAAACTACTGGATCAAGTATTTATTATATATACGTAATTATGGTTTCAAAGGCAAGTTAACAAGCCTTACCAATGCCAATCTATTTAGAGAGTTTAAAGTAAAACTGTTAAAATATTTGAAACTTTTATTTTATAGTAATAATACTTTCACAATGGCTCCAATATATAATCTATGATGGATGATATAAAAAAAAATATTTTCATTATTTCATAAACTAGTGTAAATTTTAGGTAGAAAAATAAGATTATAGACTAGTACAAATTGTTAATATATTATTTTTTATCTATTTTTGGGATGGAGAACTACTGGGTTGGGTAGATTTTATAATCAGAATAGTTGAAATACACTGTAACTAGGTAAGGATGAGCACGGAAGTATATTTATGTTGAAAATATATAATGTACATGGGAGAGCATCAACATTTATTACTACTATATCTTTACTGATTAAAAAAATTAAGTCTCGCCAACTTGAACTTTAGGATTCACTTATATTTACTAATAATTTATTTAACTACATATGCTAAATTTAGAAGCATAAAATTATTAATACGAATATATATGAATTCATATTTGAATGATGCCTTATACTAATTAATAAGTGATCTTATTGGTATAAAATTAGCATATATTATTAATAAATTACACTACTACAAAGAAAATTATTAAATAAAAACTAATTTTTAGATATTAAAATAATTAGTTGTAAATAGTAACTAAATTAGAGACTATTTTAGGAAAAAAAATGGTTTCTAAACTAGTTTCTATTATTGTTAAATAGTTTCTAAATTGGTATCTAATTAGCTACCAAAATTTTAACTACCAATTATTTAGATTCTAAATTTGCTAGCAAAAACATTAGTAGCTAATTATATACCAATTTAGAAACCATTTAATAATAATAGAAACTAATTTAGAAACCAAAAATTTATTTAGTCATTAAAATGGTCTCTAATTTAGTCACTATAACAACTAATTATTTTTTGTCTCTAAAATTGGTTTCTATTTCATGATTATCTAGTAGTGTTATACATTATTAATCCAATATATTTTACTGTTTTTAGACTTTGAATGCTTATACTACAATGTTATCCATTAAATAAATAAATGTATATTAATAAGTGTTAACTAAATGAAAAAATATTAGTAAGTGTTTTTTAGTGTTTTAAAAGGCCAGATAAGACTGAATAACTTATTTGAACATTACTTTTAAATGAATCACTTTTAACTTTTCTTATTCCCATATAGGAATTTTTTTAAAAAGCAAAGAATAATTTGAAAAAAAAACATTAGATTTATCTAAAAGAAAATTTAACTTTATAATAAAATTTAATTTGATTTGATACAGTTGTATTGACTTTTCTTTTTCATTATTTGACATATTCAATAAACATTACATCTACGCTTGAAAGAGGCAGTAATGTAATAATAGTTAATAATAATAGAATATTAATAATCATCCTTGCTTTGACAACCTAATATGATGATATATTATAATGAAAAAAAAAACATGATTTTGGGGAACAGACACTGCATGACAAGTACGGGGCAAGAAAATTCCTTGTCTTTGATCTGGGTCGTATAGGGTGCACTCCATATGCCAGAGCTACGTATGCGAGAAGTAGACGTTGTGCTGAAGAGGTCAACGATGCTGCCTTAACTTTTGACAGAAACCTTAAATCTGAATTGGAGCGATTGAATACTAACAACTTATCTGCTGATGCCAAATTCATGTTTGTAAACACCACGACCAAACTCGATACAGATCCCACTTCTCTTGGTATAGCTTCCCATTTTCTTTCTCTGCATTTCACATTCAGGATTAGAAGTAGTTAAAACCATTGACTGTGTTACAAATGTGTTTCAGGTTTCACTGTTGTGGACACTCCTTGCTGCCCAACACAGCTAAATTTGAGTTGTATTGAAAATGGAAGACCATGCAGGAATAGAGATCAATACGTCCATTGGGATGGAATCCATCAAACACAAGCTGCCAACGAAATAACCGCAGATACAACAACTGATGCTATCAATTGTCTTCTTATCTCCTGAACATTCACCCCAAACTACGGCACATATCCTTAAATAATTCTCAACTCTTGCATCATCCTATCTAACATGCTCTTTATCCTTGGCTAAAATTTGTTGAAAAAGTACAAAAAAAATGAGTCACATTGATTCAATCTTACTCATAACTTTGTACCTTTCAATAAATTTTACTCATAAAATTTAGAAGACAGTGATATAATATATAATCATTTATAGAACAGTTTGTACGATCTTTTCTTCAAAGAGATTGTCATTTTACAAACTGTTATATAAATTATTGTATTTATATGACTTCTTAAATGATAAGGTAAAAAGAGTATGTTAGTAAGTGTGTTGTCAGACTTTTTTTTTTCTAAATAGTTGCTTATCATATTGCATCCATTTGAATAAGTGCCGACTCATAGTTGATTATAACACATTAAAGCATATCAAATAAGTTTGTGTCCTTTCATTTTTCATCCATATAAAATAGAAAAAATAGTTGTGTACTGATAATTAATAACTTACTCAATCACAAACAATCCATACATAGTAAAAGTCACACAGAAGATGATGATTTATGATGAATGGAGAATATACAAGTTTTTATATTAAAAATATCTTTTTTTGTCAGAAAAAAAAAGAATTTTATAGATCAAAATTACAGTAATTACTCTAACTATTATACAGAATACATACATGCAACCGTAGTTACTATTCTAAAAGATACTAAACGGCTAATAATTTCAATTAATTTGTAATTTTTATACTGTTTGAAGTATCCTCTAAAGGGTTCATCTTGGTGGTATCAATATTTGGCAATTGCTTCCTCCACCATATCACTGCACCCAATTCTAGTAAAAAAACGAAAATGCCTTTAATATATTATTTTATATATTACGAATTTTTTTTATTCAAAATGAGCTTTTTTTCCAGATTTTTATTTTCGAAATAAAAAAGCTCCTCCAAATTTACTTTTTCGGGATGTGCAGGAAGAATTTGCCTCAATCTTTTCCATTAGTAGGTTATCTTTTCAGTTTCTCAAAGCAAAGAAAGACTCATGAACTTACTTTCCTAAGTTTAAGTTTATGTGTGGTTTGGTTTGTCATTCATCTATCAGTAAATATTTTTATTTTTACATATTTCTCTCTGTTGGATTTTCAAACATAATATAAATACAAACAATTTTTTTATTTATAAAATTTTAAAATTTATTTTTAATCATACACACAATTAATAAAATAATTATGATAATAACGATATGGATAAAAATTAGGCAATAGTGTTCTTTATAAAAAAATAATTTTAATAAATTATTACTTTTTTAATATTTATTACATTTATAAATATTTTAATTTTCATATTTATTATTCAAAATCAATAATTTAAAAATGTTATTTTTTCCTTTTTTCTATAAAATTTTCAAATCCAATTTTCAAAAAACAAATTATATCAAAAGTTATAAATGTTAATTTTGTTAACAATTTTTTTATTTACATATTTTTTTAAAGTAATTATTGCTTGAAATATATGTTTTTGTAATAATTATTTTCTTAATTATTATATTTTATATAATTAATTTTTTCTACATAATTTTTTTAAGAAATTATTTTCCAAACCAACTTTTTTAAATAATTATTTAAAAAAATTTCAAATTACCAATTATTTTTTTAAATAAAAAATAATAATCAAATTTAAAATGAAATCAAATTTCGAATTGCTACCATCAATGGTGTTATTTGAATAATTATTTGGTACCATATACTAGTTAGGTAAATATTTAACATAATATATTATTGGAGAAAAATGATCGAAGTGTGTTATTTTCATCAAAATTTACATGTAATTATGTTTTTTTTTTAAGAATGTTGATTAAATTGAGGTAGATATAAATTTGTAAAGAATCATATGAATCTAAAAGTTCTTGGTGTTCACTGTTTCCCTATCTTTCTTTATTGTTTTTTTTTTCTTAAAACTTAATAAAATGTTAAAAAAATTAAAATTTATTGTTAAATAATTCCTAAAATAATTTTAAATTAATATTTTTTTTCTTACATGGAATTTTTGAACTAATCCTCCTCTCATTGTTGAGTCATTCTATTCTTACCTATAAAAGGTAGATATATAACAAATATACATACAGTTCTATACTATTATAAAAAATTGAAATGTTCTTTATCTATTTTGAAATATCAACATATTCTTTATCATACTTGGCATCTCTTTATTATTTGGTTCTATATTACTATAAATTTTGAAAAGGTGCAAGACAATTGATCGTACTATGTGGAGAGAGTTTGCTTAAAAAATTCAACAAAAAATAAATAAATAATATTTAAAAAATATAACCATTTTAATATGGCGATCCCACTAAAATGTCATTATTTGGTAACAGTTTTAGAAACATAACGTGTGCAAGTTTTTTTTTTTATATACTGTAATATTTATATAAAATATAACATTTTTGAACTTCCATTTATTTAATAAAGATAACATTATTTACCTTTTAAGTTTTTTTTGTAGTGCCGCTCCCGAGTTAATTATTTTCAACTTCAAAATGTATTTTCTAGATTTCAAATGGAAATGGCTAGAGAAACACCAAAGTTCAAGAAAATTGGGGCAATAAAAATCATACTTCAGTTAAGAATTAAATTAGTGGAGATAATCGGTTTTCCCAATTTACTAATCTTAAGCTCATTAGCAGAAAAAATGGATTGAAATATTTTCCGAAGGAAAAAAAGAATTTAAAGACTTATAGAAAAAAATAAAATTATTTTGAATTGAAAACTATTCGGAAAAGATTGATTCTTGATTCACTAGTTAGTATAAGATATGATTTGATTTTCGATGAAAAACTTAGAATGATAGGGGAAATGATAGAGATATTTTTTTGTTAAAACAAAAGAAAAAGAAAGGTGTAGAAAGAAGTAAAAAAGAATAATGGGCTTAGGTCCATTGGGTTTAACATTTTCATACTGAATGAAAAACCTTAAGCTCAACAATAGGCAATTATATAAAAATTCTTACTAATAACGCATTTATAACAAATTCTAGTAAAATAAATAAATGTTAACTAATTTGGTTGACATAGTTACTTCAACCGATTAATTGTGTTATACCTTTTGCTAAACCATCATTGCCATTGTTCAAATAAATAATAATTTTTTAATTCTTATTGAAGTATGGTCTTTTTTCTGTAGTAAAATCATTTTTCCTTCTTATATATAATTCATTGATTTTTTTTAATTAGCTATTATTCATTGATTTTTTTTATTAGCTATAATTCATTGATTTGATTATGTATCTATCGCCAGGAATATTAAAATCGTTTAGGAGAGTTAGGGATTTCTTTTTCTTTGTTGATAAAAAAAACTGCTCACCCAGATGATGTACATGTTTAATTACTTCAATGAAATTATCACCTGTTAAAAATTAAAAAAAAAATATTAATTTTAAATTAGTAACTAATTAAATACCAATTTAAAAACTATTTATTAATATTATAAACTAATTTAGAAACTAATAAATTTTTTAATCTCTAAAATATCTCTAATTTAGTCACTATAGTAATTATTATTTTTTATAAAATCAGTTTCTATTTAATGATTTTTTTTATAGTAAATATAAATAATTCTTAAATTTAAATTTTAAATTTACTAGGTTGTCAACACACTTTTTTTTTCTTTTTATGCGATTAAAAAAAATAAATTACTATAAGTAGTTAAATAACAATTTCATCTTTCCCTCAAAATCCAAGAAACTTAAAGGTTTCAATAACTAACATAACACCAGTTTCCAACCAAATGGATGACCATTCTTTTATTATAGACAACTCAGTTATCAACATGACTCCAATAATTTATCTTCAAGACTAAAGTATTACCAATGAAATATATGTAATTTCCGAAATTTTTCTCACTGCTACATGAAAAAAAAACCTTCCTAATGTGTTAAAGTATTTAAAAATAATAAGGTCTTCAGCATAACCTTTTAATTTATTACTATAAGATCTTTATATCCAAAATTAGTAACAATGTAATCTAGAATATCAATATAAACAATATAATTTATTATTTTTTGTATTTGAATCAATATTTAGATAATAGCTTATTATTTAAAATAATCAGTTATCTAGATTATAATAATCAATTATATATATATATCAATTATTTTTCACCATATGTTCATAAAAATAAAAGTATGAATGCTATGAGTAGTTTTAAATAAATATTTATATATGCATGTATAAATTTATTCTTATATAAACTAATATCACTACTTTATTTAGTTATGTTACGAAAAAAAATCAATAAATAGCAATCAAATTTAGATATAAAAAATAATTAGTTATTATATTAACTAAATCATATATTAATTTAGAGACTCACAAATTATTAATATTTAAAGTTGTTTTTATTATTAGTAAAAAATTATAAAATAGTTTCTTAATTAGTATTTAAATTAGCTATGTTTTAGTTATTAATATTTAATATTCTAAATTAATTTCTAAAAAACTAATAGAGACTAATTTAAAATATAAAGTAGTAAGTAGTTAAAATCTTAGTAATTTACCAATTTAAAAATTATTTTATATTTTTTTTAATAATAAAAATTAATTTATATACTAATAATTATTTTAGTTTATAAAATTTCACTAATTTACTCAAATAGTAACTAACTATTCTGATATCTAAAATTAATTTTTATTTAATAATTTTTTTTTAATCTTTTTTTATTCCATGGTTATGGCTGAAACACAGGTACAATCATTCATCAACAAACAGAGAGACAAACAAATCTACCACTGATAATCCGTACAGCCCGTTCACTTTCAAGACTAACCGTACCAATTCATACAAATTCAAATCTAACCCGTACAAACTCAAAACCAAATCCAATACAAAACAACAAATAACACAACCGAAGGGTAACTCTTATAAAAGCTCACTTTATTTAAGTAAGTAAAACTAGCAGAAACAGTTTTAGAAATTATCCAAAGACCAAACCTTTAGCACTGATTTCAGACTAACCAAGCTATCCTGCAGTCAAAAAACAGCCATCCTGCAAAAACTACATAGATCGGTATCCACCAAAACTCCACGTCTCTCCAAGTTAGCTTTTATGGCAATCGAATTAATCAACACCCTTTTGGTTTATGAATCGGAGCAATGTATAAAAAGTTATAGGTAACATGGCAGGTTTGCAACAGGTTGGTAAGGGATTAAAAGGACTGATGGTAATGTGTTCTAATCCTGTTTTTTTGATCTTGGGGTTGCTGTTGGCTGTTCTATTGGTTGTTTAAGTTTCTATGCTCTTTTTAGAAGTTGTTTATCATAAGTGGTTGGTTTGCCTGGTTTTTGGCTGCTGAGAGGGTACAAGCACCGGTACAGTAGAAGCTCCTCTGGCAGATAATGGCACTGTCACAGTTTAAGTTGCCAGAACTTAAGAAATCAGTTTTATGTCCAGCTGTTTGGATGACCCTGTTTGTGGAGGGTTTGATTTTCTGTTTTGTGCTGGAAGAACCTATGTGCTGCAATGTTTTTCTACCGTGATGGAGGGAAAGGGTTAAGTGCATGAACTGGTTTTGTGTTAGTATGTTACATGTTATAACAGTTTAGATATTCTGTGAAGTTATTAGGCCAAGAGTTTTTTTTAGGTGCAGTTTGAAGTTGTTAAGCTTTTTTCTGGTTCAAGATGAATATCTTTTATTTGTAAACGGGTTGGATACTCTTTTAAGTATTCTTTTATTTATTTAATTTTTTATTGATAAAAAAAATAGAAATAAATTAGTATAAAATAAATTTGAAGGGAAGAAACCGAAATACTAATAAACATTTAAGTAAGTAAGCAAAAGTAAATGAAATCAAAATCATATTTGAATAATTAATGTATGTGAGTTTTCTTAAACTTATACATTTTTTTGTATAAAAAAATGTTTTGGAAGAAAGAAGATTCGTTTTTTTTTGTTATCGGCGAAGAAGAAATTAAAAAAGAAGATTCGTTATGAAATCATGGTGAATGTGAATTGTTAAATTGAATAAACAGTAAAGCTGTAGGTTATGCTTTGCTTTCATTTGGATTTTTCCTTCTTTTAGATTGGTTGGTGCACGCCAAGTACACCACTTTATTCATTTATTTGTTTTCGATCAGAAAAAAATAATAATAAAGCTGCAGGAAGTTCCGGGCATATTCCCACCTTATGCTTTTCATCAGTGATTAATAAATCCAAACTTTCTTTGGTTTTTAAATATTGAAAACAAGATATTTTAATTCATTTATTCTTCAGATCTAAAAAAATTTGAAAAGAAGAGAAACATGCCAAACTTGTTGTCCTTCAACGTTGCTTCATTTTGACTTCATTATAATAGTAAATTACAAGTTTGGACACGCAACTTTGTTCCCAACCCTATATGTACGTACGTTTCATCTCGCAATAGCCACACACCTAGTAACCCAAACTCTTTTGTCCTCATTTGGTTTTGTACCTAAGCTAAGATGGCAATTAAGACTAAGGCATTGTTGGTTCTACTGGTTGCAACTTGCATGCAATATTTTGCGAATGGAGAACAGCAAGTGCCTTGCTTTTTCATCTTTGGGGACTCTTTATCTGACAATGGAAATAACAACAACCTTCAAACACAAGCAAAAAGCAATTACAATCCATATGGCATCGACTTCCCAAATGGCCCTACTGGAAGATTTTCCAATGGACGAGTCACAGTTGACTTCCTTGGTAACATTCTCTATGCTATTACTTCCATAATTCTCTCGATCACCAAAAATAAAAACTTATATTTTGTTTATCTCTATTTTCTGACTCCATGCACATTAATTAACTTTTAACCATACATATTGCAGCCGAACTTCTTGGATTCAAAGAACCTGTGCCACCCTATGCAAACACTAGTGGCTCAGACATACTTAAGGGTGTGAATTATGCATCCGGAGCAGCTGGGATTCTCTCTGAGTCTGGAAAACGTCTAGTATGTATATATATATATATACTCTTTATTCTTACATCCTTCTTTGTTTGTTTCATCTGGTTTAAACTTTTGGTATTGTCTTTGAATGTTACACAACGCAGGGTGACAATATCCATTTGGAAAAACAGCTGAGAAATCACCGAGTGATATATTCGAGAATCGTGAGGAAACTTGGAGGTTCTAGGAAAGCTAAAGAGTACCTTAACAAGTGCTTGTATTACGTTAATATAGGCAGCAATGATTACATAAACAATTTCTTCCTTCCCGATCTTTACACATCAAGCCGCATCTTTACCCTTGAGCAATATACCAACCGTCTTATAAGGAGGTTATCTGAAAATATCAAGGTATTTTACAATTTTCTATTCACTTTTCAAACTTCTGCATCCACTATTATAATTTGTTATAGCAGGCATAGTTTGGAGGTACTTTGGGTTCTTATAGTTTAAAGGCCATTTAATAGCCCTCCTCAGTTCGACAGTTTAGGGCTCACTTTCATTTAGTTGAATTTCGTTATATATTGAATTTATACTGACATCGTGCTGCATTATATTATACCATGTAACTGTCAATATCTATACTATAATGTTTAATATCTATTCAAAAGAAAGTCTACTAATAAGAAATAAATAAATTATATGTATGTATATATAATGATTCATTATTACGTGTAAAACCATTAAAGTTATATTTCAATTGTAATTTTTTTTATTAATTTAATAATTAAAATAAAACATTTTCATAAATTAAATTAAGCATATATTAGTTTATAGGGAATTATTTGATTTTTCATTTCACAGTTAACATATTGAAAAATATGGGTAGGTCTTATTATTAGATTGCATATTTATGAATATATATATATATATATATATATATTATTTAAAAGTCAATATACGTTATCATCAAGATAATATTGTATAATTTAATAGTTACATCGATGTAATGTTTTTCAGTATTATATACATGCCTCTAACATTTTAAAAAAAAATAAAAAAATCTATACACTACAAGAAAATAATGAAATAGAAATAAATTTTTAGAGATCAAAATAATTAGTTGCAATAGTAACTAAATTAGAAATCATTCTAAAAATTAAAAAAAAAATAGTTTATTAATTAATTTCTATTATTGTTAAATAGTTTCTAAATTTGTATCTAATTAGTAACCAAGGTTTTATAAACCAAATTTAGAAACTAAATAATTGGTAGTTAAAACCTTGGTTGCTAAATACCAATTTAGAAACTATTTAACAATAATATAAACTAATTTAGAAATCAATTTTTTATTTAGTTTCTAAAATGATATCTAATTGAGTTACTATTGTAACTAATTATTAATTGGCATTAAAATAAAGTTTAAATTTCATAAAAAAATATTATGATATATTAAAATACATTTTTAACGAAAATAACAGTGGTGAAATATCACACATTCAGTTGGAAATTAATTATTTTGTTTTTATAAAAGTAATTCATTTTTAATGCCCTATTTTAAGTATATCTATTTTTTTTTAAATCAAGAAATATGATATATATATATATATAGTTAATGAAATATTAGGTGAATGATAAAATATAAATGAAAAAAATATTATCTTAAGCTTTAAAAATGATAATAAAATTAAAAATATTTAAAAAAAATAAGACATTTAAAAAGACTGGAGGGAGTAACTACATTGATTTTTTTAATGTATTAATGTTTATAAAGTATTTTAATAATATTTGCAGTTGTTCAGAAAAGGCTTTTTAAAATTTGTTTAAGATTCAATTTATGATAAAGGATGTTCCCTCTGCTAAAAAAGCATCGAATGTTAAAGTTATTCATTAATTAAAAAAAACTAACTAATTTCCCCCTGTAAATGACGTAACCAAATACAAGCTTAGGCCCAGCCCAGAAACTTTAAGCTACTTTTTCACAACAATGCTAATTGGAATAAATTGGTTTATTTAAGTTTAGTTTTACTATATTTGTATTACTTCTACTCAATTTCTCATTTCTAAATGAACTGTGCATAAAACATCATTCTTACGAAATGATTTCTTCGTAACTTTTGCTTATCATTTTAATTTCTTTGAACATCATAATTTTGATTATCTCTCTAAATTCATGATTCATAAAACATCACAAGATAAAAACATAACAAACATAAATGAAATGAAACATTCTGGAATAAAAAAATATTATATTGGATGACAGGAACTGCATGAGAGTGGGGCAAGAAAAGTGGTGTTAGTTGGGTTGGGTGCTTTAGGGTGCATTCCAAGATTCACATCTAGGAATGGAAGTTGTGTTGACGAGTTCAATGAAGCTGCCTTCCTGTTCAGCAACAAGCTCAATTCTGAAGTCAACACATTGAATAACAAGTTCACTGATTCCAGTTTCATCTTCATAAACAGCTCCAGCGCCCTTGACCTTGAGAAATTAGGTATAAACACTTCATTTCATCACATTCTGGTACACAATATTTCTATATTATAATTAAGCATGCAAGCATGTGTTTCAGGCTCCACTGTTGCCGATACTCCTTGCTGCCGTACCAGAGAAGATGGACAGTGTGTTCGTAATGAAACACCATGCCCGAATAGAAACGAGTATGTGTTTTACGATGATTTCCATATCACAGAGGCCGTGCACCGACTCATTGCAATAGGTTCATATGACCAAATCAAGCCTCTTGTTCAACACTCAACCAATCCTCCACTTCAATAATTTCCTACCATGCATGCATCATAACTCTTTGTATTCACTTCAATAAGCGCCCAGTTAAATAAAACTAATTACTTAAGTTAAATCAATTTGTCCCTAGTTAAAAACTTTCTATATAAGTATATGTACGAATTCATTTTAATTTAAAAGACATTATTTTCAAAAAAAAAATTATATCTCCTAAGAATATACATAGCATGGCGTATTTTTTTTATTTATTTCTTCTTTATAAAAAGTAATATCTACCACACACTACTATAAACTTATTAATTAGAATCTATAAATAATTAGTTATTATATTACTTAAATTATATATTATTTTAGAGATTAAAAAAATATTGACTTCTAAATTAATATTTATTATTGATAAATAATTTTTAAAATAGTATCTAATTAACTAAGAAAGTTTTAGCTACCAATTATTTAAAAATTAATTTTTATTTAATAATTTTCTTGTAGTTCTAAAATTAAATTACTTCTCCGGTTGGTTCAAATGATAAAAAAAAATAGTACAAGAAAATTATCAAGTAAAAACTAATTTTAAAGATACAAAATAATTAATCAATATATTAATTAAATTTAATATTATCTTAGAAACTAAAAAAATAATATATAAAATAATTTATATTATTAATAAAATTTATAAATTAGTTTTTAAATTGATATATGATTAGGTACAAGGTTTTAACTGTGAATTATTCTATATTATAAAATTAATATATAAAAACTTAGTAACTAATTAGATATCAATTAAAAACTAGTTTGTAAATTTAAAAACTCTTTTAACTATTAATAATTTTTTAGTTTATAAAATAGTGTTTAGTTTAATTAATATAATAATTAATTATTTTTTGTTTTTAAATGAGTTTTTATTTAATATTTTTTTTACGATGAAGATAGAAAAGAAATGAGTTTGTTTATAAAGATGATCTGTTTTATTGAAAATTTATCAGAATGGGTAAATTTTAAAAAGATTAGTAAAATGGACAAGTGTTAAGGTTATGTCATAACATTAAATTACTCTTATGATGGGTTCAAATGAGAAAAGGGATGAAGAAGGAAAAAAAAATGGATCTGTTAACGAAAATGGTATAGTTTTATTTAAATTTACCAAAATAGATAAATTTTAAAAATATTGTTAGAATGACAAGTATTAATGTTTATGTTATAACATTAGATTACTCTTGTTGTTGGTTCAAGTGAGAAAATAAATCAAGATAAAATATAAATTTTTTTACGAAAATGGTATAATGTTTATTTAAAATGTATCAAAATAGGTAATTTTTAAAAATGTTATTAAAATAGACAAGTCGTACTTAAAATACAATTTCAAGATTAAAAAATTATGTTGCCATGCACGACTCTCTTTTTAATATATTTTAAAAATAATTAATAAAAAATCCGTTTATATTACTCGCACAAATTCTCTTATTTTATTATTATTTTTTGTCTTCACTCTTGGTTCTATTGTTTTGAATTGTGCGAAGTGGAGGAATCTGGAAACATAAAATAAACAGCAAAAGCAATGCTGATGCCATTGCATTCTTCACCCCTATATATATTGATGCTACAATAAAAAGTGAATTTTTAATTTATCTTTCAGAAATATATATTATGAATTATGTATTTTAGAATAATTTTGTTTAGAACGTGAAATTTAGAATATATTAATACATTCTAAAATACATTTTCAAATTCGGAAATCATATTCTAAAATGTGCATTAAATGTATTAATATATTTTAAATTGCTGATTTCAAAATAAATTATGGAATTTCCTGAATTGGGAAAAAGAGTTTTAAGAAAATGAAAGTGACAAGTCTGAGAATGGTAAGGTGTGTGAACAGAGAAGTGAGAAGACAACATGATCCCCCAAGGACAACTTCTTTTGCATAGACAACCTAGATACAGCTATGTGTTTGTTTGAACAAAATAAATGGATAATAATAAGATTAGGTAAACAAAATAGGTAATAAGAGTTGAAAAATATGTTTTATCGTCTAGTAATTTTGTGTGTCCGTTATATGTGTCCGTTATATTCACATCCACCTACCTTTCTTTAAATAAATCACAAATTGAGAATATCTAACATTCTCGTATCTAACTCCTAATTTAGGTAGAAAAAAATTGTGTATTTTGGATAAGGATCTTTAACAATATGTTCTATTATGTGAAGTAAGGATGTTATATATTAATGTAGGACAAAGAGTTTATAAGGAGGAGCATATGTGAAGTGAAAAAAATTATATATATTTTTTAGTTATTGAATTGTAATCTGGTGTCTATATTTGTAAAGAGATTTTATAAGTTATTTATTTATTTATTATTGATAAAAAAAATAAATTTCTCTATTTGCTGACAATTTATGTTTAGTGATTTATTTATGAAGTTGGTGTAACCAAATGAATTCTTGTGGTTGTGATTTATTTGGGATAAGAAGATTTTTTTTTTTTATAAGGATTAAGTATTTTCTTAAATGATTTATTTTTTGTTTTTTGTTGATTAAAAAAATCACTCTATTTTTTTATTTATTTCTCAAAAATAAAATGCGTAATTGGACAATCTAAGTTATTTAAAAAAAAAATCTAATGTAATGTGTTTTTAGGGTAAATTTCCTATCTAGCACCATTTATACTTTTATTTCCCTAACTAGCATCTTTTTGTTTTTATTTCCCAATCTAGCACCCTTTTATTTTTTATTTCTCTATCTAAACATTTTATATATTTTTTTTTTTTTTTTTGTAAAAACTCATTTCTTTATTCATTAATTATATTTATAACAATTTTAAACATTAAAAATAATTATTTTTTAATGTATTTAAAATTAAAATTATATATAAATAATTATTTTTTAATTTATTTTTAAAATGGTGCTAGATAGGGAAATAAAAAATAAAAAGGTGTTAAATAGGAAAATAAAAACAAAAGAGTGTTAGATAGAAAAATAAAAACAAAAAGATGTTAGATGAGGGAAATAAAAGTGTAAATGGTGTAGATAGAAAATTTACTCGTGTTTTTATCATTTTCATTTATATTTTAATTTACTGGAATATCTAACCTACGTGGAAGATGAGATTCTCTTTGAGGTAATCTTAAATTATTGTATGACACATACTCAAGAGGTACGGATGAATACATATTTTGACCACTATTATATAATTATGATATATTTATTGTGTAAATCTCTATTAAGGAAGAGTCAAAATAATATACCCAAAATTTATGCATAATATTATAGCTACTAATAAAATAAAAATAAGTATATAATTTAATATAATTATATAACTATAAAAAAAAGTGTATATTCAAATTTTTATATTTCAAATATTTTTTGTATATGAAAAAGAAAATCTTTTTGAATGAGACACTAAATATCTTGTTTCATAAATACTAATATTTTGATATTGAGTGGAGTGGGGTAGAGAGTTACATTTTTTTCTTTAAAAAGGAAATAAAACGTGTGAGAAATAAATCCAAACAATGAATATGTTTTTTGCTTATCTTTTTCTTAAAAAAATAGAGAAGAACACGTTAAAAATTAATAGAAATAATGAATTTATGTTTTACTATTGAAAAGAATAATGAAAACATGAAAAGAAAAAAACATAAAAAAATATCATTATTTTTTTCTTTTTACATTTTATGAGTTTCTTTATTATTTATTATATAATTTTATGTTTTAATATTTATTAAAATTAAATAATGAGCATTATAAAAGATCTAATTTGATTCTTATTATATATAAATTAATCTTCCGCTAGTGAAACTATATTAAGTATATTATCTTACTAATGAATTTACCAATATATCCTGTTACATATAATGTGCATTTAGATATATAAATACAAATAAAAAAAACTTGTACTATTATTTATTGTTTTTCTAACAAGTTCATCACCATCAATTTTTAGGAGGTGTGAGTACCATTGAATAAGATAGTTCCGACATGAAATTAATTGAGGGGCACGTCAACTTTTGAATTTTGTGCTTGGATGCTTAAATCTTGAATTCTTAGGGGCACTTTTCTTTATGGTATGTTAAATCATAATAATTATAGATGCAAGAAGTTGTCAAGTCCATGTATTGAGATGAAGGAACTTCTTTTGGAATTTCATCTTCTCTTTTCTTTTGTCATGGTGACCAGTATCAGACTCCATGGACAAGTTCCATGGTTCCATTGTATAATGAAAATCTTGTCGATGGATGATTTTCACAACATATATTTGTATGTGTATCTCTTTTACAATGCAACCATGTTTGTCAGTGACTCAGTGTTGTATCAGATCGTACTGGAGCTATCTTAGCCACATGTTTTATGTCAAACGAGTCACTAAATAACACTGTTGCAATAATGGCGTGCAAAGTATTGTATTTTTCTGCAAAGTGTTGCAATAATGGCGTCCAGAGCCTGCAACTTAATAACACTGTTACTTTAATTACACGTTGCTACAGACTTTTGTTTTTATATGCACGTTAAACATGCCTAACCGAAAAAATATAATGTAACACTCGTATGGCATAAAATATTTTCACTTTATTCAAAAAATGTAATAATGTATATTAATAATTCATATTGAAATATAAAAAATATAATTAAAATAATAATACATTAAATATATGAAGTGAAAGTAATTTTTTTAAGTGTCAAAATATCTGAATTGTGCCTAACCAATCATTCTTCCTGTATCATGTGTTTATTAGATATTATAACTCATATTTTCTTTTACATCTATTTTAAAAAAACTATCTTAATAAAATATTAAATAAATATTATTAAAATTAGTTATAGTATAATAATAAAGGTAAATAAAAGTAACGATAGACTAACAACTCTAATATTTTATACAATCACATTTTAATTTTTAATATTATTATTTTAATAATTTTCATCTTATTTAATTATAAATATATTTTTATTATATATTTATTTTTAAATTCATCACATTAGATCACAAGTTGTTATTGTTAGAGTTGTAAAACTATTATTTTCCTATTTTCTTATATAAACTGGAGTGGTGAAAAAAACCATTCATTTAACAATTCAAAATAATAAAAGTATTTTTTTCTATCTAAAGTTTGATAGATTTGAAATTAGAGTATTGATTATTTTACACCAATGCTCCAAATTGTTGGATATGAAGTCAAGACCAGGTTAAGGTGATTAGACACATGTTTAGTGAATGGTTTAAAGCGCAGGTGAACATTGTTCCGTGGCTTCAAGTGAAAGATTGTTGAGTATGAAGCCAGAACCAATTGGGTTAGGCTGACTAGACACCATGTTTAGTGAATGAGCTTAGCTTAATCATTGTGTCATTTTTATAAATCTCTATTTAAAGAGATCATTGTACTTGTAATTCGGGTGTAACAAGACAGAATGAAACCTAATAGTTGCTCGTGTGGGTATAGGTTGCAGTTGGCGACTGAACCACGTTAAATCTTATGTCGTTTATTTTTCTGCAGTTGATTTGTGATTGTGTGTTGTTTCCGCGTGCGTTTTCCCATCAAGTGGTATCATAATATCTATCTTATGCCTTATTACTTCATAAAAATACTCCTATCACATAATAATTCAACGCTTAAAAGAAGTTGTAATGTGGAGCAAAGGAAAAATAGGTGTGAAAAAATCATTTTCCTTGAAAGTATCATGTTCCCGTTTATTTGACTATATATTGAGCAACAAGGGTTCATACAAACACCACCCAACTACAACACTTTTAATATTGTTCCTTGTTTCCTTGATTGCCTATATTGTCTCAACAATTCCTCTGCTGAGATATGGCTTGTGAAACCAACACATGGTTGGTTATGTTTTTTGTTTTCTTGGCTGTAAACTGCATGCAATGTGTCCTTGGGGTGTCCCAAGTGCCTTGTCTTTTCATCTTCGGGGACTCCATGTCTGATAGTGGAAACAACAATGAACTTCCAACCACTACAAAATCTAATTACAGACCTTATGGTGTGGACTTTCCATTTGGACCAACTGGAAGATTTACCGATGGCCGAACAGAAATTGACATAATCAGTAACATTTCTCTATACTTATCAAGACCTCTAATCTTTCTCATTTTTTCCTTAAACTATTTGGCATTCAGTTTTGCACTTAAAGGCTTTAAATTCAAATCTCGCTATTTAGTTGGTATACACTACCTTCTTTTCACTCAGCGATTTCTTAATAGTGCAGAAAGAATTAAAACCATGTTTATTTATAGAGCCAACAGTCTTTTCTCTTACCCTATACACTTTGATGAAGCTCACACTATTAGAGTCTACATATGCAGCTCAGTTTCTGGGATTTGAGAATTTCATACCACCCTTTGCAAACACTGGTGGATCAGACATACTCAAAGGTGTGAACTATGCATCAGGTGGATCTGGAATACGCATTGAAACCGGCTCGCATTCGGTATAAATCATAGAACCTAGTTCTTTCTTGTTTCTCACGATCTTCAATTGCTTTTGGTGAGTTCTTGTGTTACAGTTTTAATGTATGCTACTAAATTATTGCAATGCAGGGTGCTGCTATCAGCTTGGGATTACAGATAGCAAATCATAGAGTCATAGTTTCTGAAATTGCTACCAGACTTGGAAGTCCTGAGTTGGCTCGACAATACCTTGAAAAGTGCTTGTATTATGTGAACATAGGTAGCAATGATTACATGGCCAATTACTTCCTTCCCCAGTTCTACCCATCAAGCAGCATGTATAGCCTTGAGGAGTATACACAAGCTCTGATTACAGACTTATCTCTGTATTTACAGGTATCACTTGAAGTTGTGTGTTTCACAAATGATTAGAACATGAATAAATCTAGATCCTATTATGGTCAGGCTATACAAGAAGTTGGAGCGAGAAAGTTTGCGGTGGCAGGCTTGGGTCTTATAGGATGCACTCCTGGTATCGTGAGTTCATATGGGACAAATGAATCTTGTGTTGAAGAGCAGAATTTTGCTGCATTCAATTTTAATAACAAGCTTAAAGTTCTGGTGGATCAATTCAATAACGGATTCGCTGCAATTTCAAAGTTCATCTTTATGGACACTCAAGCATTGGCCATTCACCTTCGTGCTAAAAATTGTACTTAGTTTGGTTTTCTTATATTCAAAAAAATTTATTGTCTTTAACTAAGGTTGTTGATTCAGTGCATATGAGATAACCATATACATATTCCATGTGTCTCAGATTTTCTGGTTCCGGAGACTCCTTGCTGCCAAACATCGTTATCAGGGCTGTGTATTCCTGGGGAAATGCCGTGCAGTAATAGGAATGATTATGTGTTTTGGGATGCATTTCACACCAGTGAGCAATGGAACCTACTCAATGCAGTAACAAATTATAATTCTACCTCTACTTCAGCCTTCACTTATCCAATGGATATCAAGCACCTTGTTGACTATGGAATTGAAATGGAATTGAAGCTCAATAATGACTCCACTTCACAACCTACTGCCACTGAATAACTTTTGGTTACCATGCAGTCGTTCATGTGGAGCTGAATAAATTGTGAGTTTAATATGTATTAAATAATTTCGTACTACTGAATAAATTGGATGTCCTTCCAAATCTGTTCCAGTTTCTCTAAGATTTTACTTCGAAATCTACAGCATGTATATGCTGTCATGGAATGCAGGCACAGTTGTTATTGTTTGGAATGCAATTCTAAATCAAGTATGTAATGTATAATTTGCAAAAAAAATAATAATAATTAAGTTTTAATTATTTTCAATATTTTTAATTGAGTATCTATTTTTATTCAGTTTTTAATAAAATAAATGACAAAAAATGCTAAAATTTATGAATAATTTAGAATTTAACCAATCCTTTTAAAAAATAATAAATAATAACGAGTTATCGTTGTACAAGTAATAGTAATAATATAATATATAACTTATAACTGAATAAATGAAAGAACTTGGAATGGAGATTAAGATGTAATAATAATAGTCATTATATAATATTCATACAAAAAATAAGGTTCAAAAACCTTAGATTAAATTTCACGCTAAATACGATTCAGCACTATAACCATGATATGGAAAAAGAAAACATGAGTGAGTACAAGTTTTACTGTCCATTCAAATAGTGATTAAAGAGAAAACTTTCCAAATAAGTGAGAATAAATTAAATAAAGACGCCTCTTTTTGTTGGTAAGAGGTGATTCGTCACTAATCTCGGATTGACAAACATGAATCAAGAGAAAATTGTGCCATAAATAAAAAATAAATTTTACCATTCATAGAGAAAAATATTAAAAATATAATATCTACTTGTTATGGTTGGGTTCAAACAAATTGCATTACCGAATAATTCAGAATTTTTATTTAGATATTCGATAATAATGTTATTGAATATTTTAATAAGTCTAAAATTCTTTCAAGAAGTAATTACTCAACTTTACTTACTTACTCATATATCAACTTATATTTTTATTAAACTTTTACGTCGAAAAATCTTAAATAAATTATTGATCATTTATGAACTTATATCTTATTAATTTTTTACTAACTTAAACAATTATTTTAAAATAAATTATTAATCGATCTTTATTATTTGAGTTTATCACTAGTTTTTATTATCAAAACTCCACGACTAACAATGAAAAGTTTATTTAATCTCAAAAGTACAAATACTCATATCGAAAAATTCCTGCAAATGCATAAATATTTGTATAGAATTATGAGATCTTTAGTTTTTCATAGGATAACACGATACATAAGAGTTTAGATTATCCGTAGTGATTGTAAAAATATTCAGATAAAAATATTTTTAAAATGAAAATAACGAAAGTTGTTTTTTAATAATATTTAAAAAATATATTTTCAAAACAATAAAATAGATGTTAGAATGAAAGATAATTTTGTAATTATTTTACAGACTGATTATAATTTTTCTAAAAAACATGTTGTAAATTGTTGTAATTTTTTAAAAGATGTGAAACTATCAACGCTGGAATATTGCAGAGTAGTAGAAAATCATGGTTTGATAAAGAGAGAGTGTTGTTATTTGGTATATAATATATTATAAAAAAAAGCAGTTGAATACGAAAAGCTTTTTAATCACCGACGAATTTGGTATATAATATATTATAAAACACTGTGACGGAATTATTGGTGGGACTCTATACCATTATTGGATCTAGCCTACAGTAGGTTGTACAAAATCTTTTGTTTTTTTCTGGAAAATGTAAAATATGACTTGTATTGTCTTATATGTAAATTTTTCTAATAAAAATTCTCTCACAATAAGCAATTATTGCTTCAAAAACTAACTAATTTTTTAAGCAACTTCATAAAAATGTTACTTTCCTCCAAAGAGTTACTTGAAACAATTCCAACAATTGTGATGAATGAAATAAAAATCTTTGGTTGAAAATACTTTAAAGTGCCCAGTATAAGAGAAAAAAGATATACACATAAGACTCGTACATTTTATGTATTTTTTTTCTCTTTTTTTTACTGATAAGAGTGATTCATAACTAATGTAAACTTCAACAACAATAAGAATTTGAGAATTAAAATATCAAGTAAAAAACTTCATGAATCCAAAAGGCTCCTTTTTTAAGTATTAACTTGAATTAGTTAAAATTAAATTAAACAAAAAAAGTGAGTTAAAAAATATCTTCCTAAGTTGAAAACATTTTTGTGAGTAGTTAAAATTATTTTTAAATAGTAATAATTTGTCTCACCCTATTCTCATAATTGGTTGAATGAGTCACAAGATTGTAAGTCCCTCAAAGTGGAATAAAAAGAAAGTTGGAACCATTATGGATCAAGAGCTTAGCATATAGACTAAGGGTTAAATTGTGTTCTTTAAACGAAATGAAAGAATGAGACTAATTTGAATTATTTGATGGAATAAAAGGGGAATGATAACAAATTTATTATACTATTTTACATTTTTTGTTTTGTATTTTTATTTCTTTAATGAGGTATTTTTTACATAACATTAAAACCAGAAAGACCACGCTTTAATCTGCCCTGTACGTTTCATTTGTGGATGCCAAATCACAGTATCATCTTTAATGGCAATTATTTATAAAAATTAATTATGAATAAAAATATTATTTTAATAGAAGTTATATGCATAGAAATTATTTAAGTAATTTTTTAAAGTTTAATCTATTTATATATATACTAGATTTATATTAAAATAATATTTTTTATCATTTATAACCCTCTTGAGATGAATGATTCAGTTTGAATACTGATATTAAAAACACACTCTTCACACTTTAATCAATTAATATTTTTTTAATTTAAAATATTATTATAAGTAGTTCACTTTTCATGCAAAGAAACTTTTCTCATTCAGTTTAATAAAAATTTGTCTTTTATACAAATAAGGTTGTATTTTAATATTTGTCGTAGTTGTATTTTAGTGATGTTGTCAAAATATCACGATTCTATTCAAAAGTCTCATCTTTAAATTTGAAATTAAAGATAATTTATATTAAATTTTTTAAGAAAAAAAAATGCTTTGTCACTAACAACTTTAAATAATAATAATAATAATATATTAAATTAAGTTATTTAAATAAAATATAAATGAAGTTATTACATATAAAAATAATAAAATGAATCGTACAATGGGATTGAAAATATCTAGGAGTGTAAACGTCTCAATGTCCTTTTTTGAATCCATTTTGAAGATAAGATATTTTTTAAACATAAAATTGTTACCGAGTACAATGCTAGAAGCCGAGGTACGAACCTATGATATTTTGACTTCTTATTTCACGTTATACTGACAATAAAATATTAATATTTATAATAATTTAAAAAAGTAAAAAAATATTCTTAATAAAAATATAGACAAAATATAAAATATTAAAATAATTTTTAAAATTAAAAGAAATTAAAATATTAATATTTAATTGAGTGTAGGGTAAAGAAAAATATCAAATAATCATTTTCCAATAATCAATGACATCATAACCTGCCACCATACTCATGTCTACTTTTCTTGTCCTCAGTTAATGTTCCCCATTTCCTGGGGCATAACCTAACCTCTTTTGCATCATCAATTCCTCTGCTTTGGGATGGCTTGTGGAACAAACATATGGTTGGTTATGCTTCTTTTCTTGGCTGCTAACTACATTCAACATGGTGTCCATGGGGTGTCCCAAGTCCCTTGCCTTTTTATCCTTGGGGACTCTTTATCTGATAGTGGAAACAACAATGAACTTCCAACCTCTGCAAAATCTAATTACAAACCTTATGGCATCGACTTCCCCACTGGCCCAACTGGAAGATTTACCAATGGCCGAACAGAAATTGACATAATCAGTAAGGGTTGTTTGATTACACTTTTTCAAAGCAGTTTTTAGTTTTTAAATGAATAAAAAGGAACTGACTTTTCTTTGCACTTATCAATACCTCTATTATCTCTCTATTTGCCTTAACTATTGATCATTCAAGGTTGCCATCATAAATTTTAAATTCAAATCTCATGAATTTTGGGGTGTCTAATTTTTGAGCTGGGATGCACGTCCTTCGGTTTACCCTGCAATTCTTTAGTAGTGCTACCAGAATAAAAACTGTATTTATTCACAGACTAAGTTCTATAATTGCAGCTCAGCTTCTGGGATTTGATAATTTCATCCCACCCTTTGCAAACACCAGTGGTTCAGACATACTTAGAGGTGTGAACTATGCATCTGGTGGGGCTGGAATACGCAATGAAACCGGATCACATTCAGTACAAATCAAAGAACCGAGTTCTTTCTAGTTTGCTCATAATCTTCAATTAGTTTATGGTGGAGTGCTTGTGTTACAATTCTCATGCATGCTACTAAATTAACGCAGGGCGGTTCTATCAGCTTGGGATTACAGTTAGCAAATCACAGAGTCATAGTTTCTGAAATTGCAACCAGACTTGGAAATCCAGACTTAGCTCGACAATATCTTGAAAAATGCCTGTATTATGTGAACATAGGCAGCAATGATTACATGGGAAACTACTTCAATCCTCAGTTCTACCCAACAAGCCGAATTTATAGCCTTGAGCAGTATGCACAAGCTCTAATTGAAGAGTTATCTCTGAATTTAGTGGTATCCATTGAAATTTTCTGTTTCACAAATGATTAGAATATGAATGATTCTAAATCCTATCATAATACTAATCATACTTGTTTTGTATTGTAAGTATTGAATGGTTTTTATGCTTCTAAAGACATTAAATGCTTTAACTTTTTCATTTCATACTTTTTTATGGAGAAAATGTTCCACCAGTTGACTATGTAAAATTTTAAAAAGTCTTAGACTTAGAAACTGAACCTTTTTCCTACAAAGTATCTAGTAGGAGGATGTAATTACTTTATGGAATATTAGCTGTAGCATCTCAATTGAAGCTATACCATGTATGATATGATGATTGAGCAATTTGATTTCTATGGGCAGGCTTTACATGACCTTGGAGCAAGAAAGTATGTGTTGAATGGGTTAGGCCTCTTTGGATGCACTCCAGGTGTGATGCACTTTCATGGGACAAATGGATCTTGTGTTGAAGAGCAGAATGCTGCTGCATTCGATTTCAATAACAAGCTTAAAAGTCTTGTGGATCAATTCAATAACAGGTTCTCTGCTAATTCCAAATTCACCATGATAACGGCACCAAAGGCCCTTGACAATGCACATGGTAATAAATTTGGTTTTCGTATTCTTCAATCCACACCTCCAAATTAAAAGCAATGTATTGCCTTTGGCTGAGGTGCATGCAATAATATAGTACTATATATGTTCTGACCTTAATCTCTATTCCTAAACACTATGGAATTATTTTGAAGCATGGGAATAATAATATATAACCATATATAGTCCATGTGTCTCAGGGTTTTTGGTTTCTGATGCTGCATGCTGCCCATTGGGGTGTAATCCTGATCAAAAGCCGTGCAACAATAGGAGTGATTATGTGTTTTGGGATGAAGTCCATCCCACTGAGGCATGGAACCTACTCAATGCCATATCAGCTTATGATTCTATGATTGATCCAGCCTTCATTTATCCAATGGATATCAAGCACCTTGTTGACTGGGAAATTGAGAGGGTATTGGAGTTTACAAATGAGACCACTCCACAGCTCAGTTCCACTGAATAAGTTCTGGTTATCATGTAGTCCTTCTATGGCACTGAATTGCTTGTGAGTTCAGTATGTATAAATGATCTGCTACTTAACTGAATGACAAAGTGGATTACCTTTGTCTCAGATTTGGTCCAACTTATCTAAAGTGTGTATCTGTTTAATTTTTTTTTTCTGTAAAAAAACATCAATCTGGTCCCTTACAATTAAAAGCAACACGGAGCAGTAGTGTCCTATTTCGTAGCATTCTGTCCAAGAGAAAAGAGATTGTTTAACTATGAATTTATTTTGTTGTAACTAGTATATATGTATGTTTTATTATTTGACTTTTCTTAATTGTTTAAGACCAGATACAGCAATGAGTGAAAATTTGAAATAGAACTTCTTTCAATGGGGGATAATAATCAAATATTCAAGATGGATCATTTATCAAAAAAAATCGTTGTTATTGTGATAAAATCTTATCTCTACTTCTGTGAAAGTTTTAACTTAGTCGTTATTTCTATTTTTCACCTTCACAGTGTTTGAAATTTGAAGACTGGTGAGTTTGGGGCTGAAAATTATTCAGGATGCTACTCATGTTTAAAATAAGCATCCTTCAAAATAGTTTCATTTGAAGGATCTGATGAAATAGATATTATACAACTTTAGAGACTACTTATTACTTTATTTAAACTAAATAACAGAGATCATGATACTTTAAATGCCAAATTGGTGGTTTATTGAATTTATATTATATTACTTGATTAAGTTTATTGTGTAAGCTCTTATGAAATGCAGGCATAGTTGCTTTAATGGAATGCAATTCAAAGTCATTGCACTATAATAATTCGGTTTCTGAATTCTCCTCTGAAATAACATTACACTGATTATCCTCTTGAAAACAGCATCTGCCATTTAAATTCAACCTATTGCCATTAGTAATACTATTTATCTTCCTTTTCTATTTCTCCTATGACTGTATAACTTTTGTTGGTAGATTTTTATTGTCCAAAAATAATTTCTCTATTCGCATGAATATAAATAAAACAAATGGCAAACAACTCTTGTCGTTAGGTTTGATTTCAATGTGCTCAAGTTTTTTTGTATTAACATTCGTACTGGTAAAATTTTACGTCCTCTTCCTGTTAGATGGGATTTTCCTTCATCAGGCTGGGTTAAAATTAACACTGATAGGGCTGCTACAGGATATCTTGGTCTTGCTACTTGTGGAGGTATTTTTCGTGGGAGTATGAGGGAATTTATTGGAGCTTTTTCTGTATTTCTTGAAGTTCAGACTGCTCTGGTTGCTGAGTTTTATGGGGTTATACATGCTATGGAGGAAGCTCAAAAGATGAGGCTTACTAATGTCTGGCTGGAATGTGATTCTGCTTTGGTTTGTGTTGTGTTTACTGTTAGGACAAATGTTCCTTGGATGCTTCGTAATCGATGGAATGCTTGTCTTAATTACTGTGAGAAAATTAGGTTTACGGTTACTCATATTTTTCATGAAGGAAATGCGTATGCTGATAAGTTGGCTAATTTAGGATTTTTTTCATAGAGAATCTTTTCATTGGTATAATAGGCTTCCATCTTGTCTGTTCTTAGAATTCTTTATGAATAGGGTATAATCTACCTATGTATCGTTTTTGTTAACATATGGGTTTTTGTTTAATCCCCATATTTTTGTATTTTCTTTCTTTTTTCTTTTGTTTAATAATACTTTTTTTCATGTGATGACAAATGATTGTTGTTACTTGAGGTCACCCTAACTGAGATCTGAAGTTGCATAGTGATGCCTAACATGAAATCTTTTATTTTTAAAAAAAAGACTGTTGTCGTCAAAATTATCCTTACTGATAATTTACTTTGCATGTTTCAAAAAAGATAATTATGGATAAATCTTTAATTAAGATCATTTAAATTTTCATCAGAATTTCAAATAGCACAAGGACATGTTTGTTTTTAGTTAATATGTTTGAATTTATTAACAAATATAAGTAAATGTTTCTAAATAATTTTTGTTTCATAAACGTAGATGGTTGAAAAAAAATCACTACCATATATTGCCCGAGTATTTTATTTTTCAAAATTAAACAATTTTAGTTTACTTCATTCAATTCTTAATAAAAATGTTAACCTATGTTAGAATAATACTATGTATTGAAGTTTATTGTCAACTTTTATTATTAATATTTTAAATAAATAAGTAATTGACATTATAGACGACGTGGGTTGTTGAAGAAGAAAAGGGTGTGGGGAAATTTTTAATATATCTATTTAAACAAATATGGAGTGAAAAGAAAAACAAAAAGGGAGTGGGAATAGAAATACTACTGTTAGCCTGTGTTAACGTCTTCTTGTTGAATAGTCCTTCTGGCTCTTACTATTTAATAAAGTGTCATGAATAGAAGTGATAATTACACTGTTTCCTTTTAATTACATTGTTTTCTTTTATATTAGCACTAATTATTTTTACATCATTTTCGTTAGAAAATAGTTTTGACTCTCTACACAATCTTTATTTGTTACTTTAAATAGTAGACTCTTTCTTCCTACACATCCATATCTTTCTTCCTACACCTCCATACCTTCTTCTGTCACCCCATACTAAATGTAAAAATACCATTTTCTTTTTTTTTGTGTCACCTCCATACATAATCCGGAAGCTGTTTTTGAATCCGAAAGTGTTCTTGAGATTTATGAAATCCGGAACTCTTTTTTGCATTTGAAATAAGCCCATGGATTATATAATCTGGATATATTCCGGATTACATAATCCAGAAGTCAATCTTATATTTAGAAAAGACTTCCGGATTATGTAATCCGGAAGCTAATCACTCCTCTGAAAAAAAAAGCTTTCAGATTACATAATCCGAAAATCTTTTCTAAATATGAGATTGACTTCCGGATTATGTAATCCGGAAGCTAATCACAAAAGGCTTCCGGATTACATAATCCAGAAGCTAATTCTGGATCTAGAAAAAGACTTCCAGATTATGTAATCCGGAATATTAATAAAGGGTATTTTTGGAATATAAAAAATATATG
>Ga0123342_1002522_pt1 | contig 30411 bp, 9 predicted proteins | sample Turbeawhitnodule_FD_89960 | JGI IMG/M metagenome (GOLD analysis project Ga0123342, IMG submission 89960) | Root nodule microbial communities of legume samples collected from Mexico - Turtle bean Mexico white nodule | ecosystem: Host-associated > Plants > Roots > Nodule | place: Mexico: Nepantla... | reverse complement strand
TTCAAGTGTACCAGGTGAAAGTTTTCAAAGTGAACCTTCAAGTCCTTATGTTGGACAAACAAAATCCCCATCCACCTTAGACACAAAAACCACACCTGTTGTGCTACTATGCATTCCAAAAAAAGGTGCTACTATTCAGATTAAACTCAAAACTATATGCTATTGTCAACTAAGGATCATATTCAACTACACAACCAAAAAATTACTGTTATTATGACTTATCACTCTGATCCATACAGACAATAGCAAAGTCACAAAGTCATTAAATTGACAGTGTAAAATATTTAGAAATTCCAATTGAGTTTGAAGTAGTGTATAGGCTGATAAGTATACCAGCAAGTTAGGATTTAGGACATGCAAACTAATTAATAAATTATTATAATTATAGAAATAAGTAGCAGATTCTATATAATTCAGAATATCTTAAGTTATATATCTATAGTTAAGAACATTTTCATTTATTCTACTATCATCTTTATTATTAAAGGATATCAAATCTCCTCTATTTATATGAATCGCATGGACTGTGTAATCTGAAAATGAGCCCACTTGTGTCCTGTTTTGCTACCTTAACCCCAAATTTTTTGCATAATCATTTTATTCACCCAAGTCTAGCCAAGTTTAAATTAATAGCTCCTAGTCTTAAGCAACTTCAAGTGTTAGAACGTGAATTATGTCAACTAGAAAACATGTTAGGCCACCATTTCCCAAACAAACTGAAAAAAGATGTAACTCAGTTTTTTCTCCAATTCATTTAGATATTTACGGACCTAGTCATGTCACATCTTTTGGCTTCAAATATTTGGTAACCTTTATTGATGAATTCTCCCATTGTTTTGTACATAATGTATCTCCAAGCTTAGACTAACTCTTTGCAAAAACTATTAAATGTATTTTTTTATGGGATATTTTCACCTTAAAAAATGATACAAATGCTATTCTCCAACAACCAAAAGATATTTTATGTCAGCAAATGTCACCTTTTCTAAGGATATGTCCTTTTTCTCGTCCTCTGTGGAAACTCTTACTTCCATGCAACAGGTTCTCCCTGTGCCAACCTTTGGTCCTTTAAAGATACCAACTTTTGTTAACTCCAGCCCAAATGAGAACCAAACCGATATTGCTCCACCACCTCTCCTTGCATACTAACACAAGACATTGAGAAGTCCGCATACTCTTCCCGAAGTCTCATGATTCAAATCTCTTAAAAAAAGGTATTTGATTTACTACTAATCCATATCCTATTTACAATTTTTTGACTTATCATCGTTTGTCTCCACCGCATTCTTCTTTTGTGTTTTCTTTGTTTGCCACCACTATTCCTAAAACTATTCGCGAGGCACTTGATCATCCTAAATGGCGACAAGCCATCATGATTGATGAAATGTGGACTCTTTCATGCAATGACATGTGGGAGATTATTATTCTTCTTCCTTTTGGAAAGAAAACAATTAGTTGAAGATGGGTCTATGCTCCTAGAGTTGGGCCTAGTGATTAAGTTGATCTCCTTAAAGCTTGGTTGGTAGCCAAAGGATATACGCAAATTTATAGACTTGACTACTGTGACATTTTTTTCTCTTGTGGCCAAGATTAGCTTAGTTAAACTTTTTTCTTGCAATGGCGGCTATTCGCTATTGACCACTTACCATCTTGTCATAAAAAATGTTTTACTTCATGTGATTTTGTGAAGGAAATTTACGTGGATCAACCTCTTGGATTTGTTGCTTAGGGAGAGTCTAGTCTAGAGTGTAAATTATGTCACTCTCTCTATGGTTGGAAGGAATCAACCTGAGCTTGGTTCAGTATGTTCAATCATACTACGAAAGTTCTTAGATTGAAATGAAGTGATGCAAATCATTCAGTTTTCTATTGTCATACCTCTCTTGGGAAGAGTCTTTATCTAATAATCTATGTTAATGACATAGTTATCACAGAAAATGATACCACTAGGATCTTTCAACTGAAGGAGCACTTTTTAGTCATTTTCACATTAAAGATCTTGGTTATTTGAAATACTTTCTAGGTTCTCAATAAGAGGAAAGTGTTATTATTTCACAAAGAAAATATGTTCTTAACATTCTAGAGGAGATAGGTTGGCAAATTTGTTAGCCTATTGATAGTCCTATGGATCCAAATCAAAAGTAATGGTGGACCAAGGTGAAACTTTTTCAAATCCAAAAAAGATATAGGAGGTTGGTGAGAAAACTTTTTATCTCTATAGTACAATACCTATTATTTCTTATGCAATTGGAGTTGTTAGTCAGTTCATGCAAAATCCTCACATTGATCACTAGAATGTTGTAATTCGCATCCCCAAATATATCAAAATGGCTGGAGGACAATGATTGTTATATGGGGAGAAAGGGAATACTCAAACTATAGGGTATTGTGAAGTAAATTGGATTGGTTGTCCCATTTACAGGAGATCCACCACAAGATATTGTGGATTCATTGGAGGAAATATTGTTTCTTGAAAGAGCAAGAAACAAAATGCTATAGCCCAATCAAGTACAGAAGTTGAATATAGATATATGGCTTTGGTCACTTGTAAACTTGTGTGGATTAAACAACTCCTTCAAGAGTTGAAATTTTGTGAATTAGAGTAGATGAAGTTTTACTATAATAACCAGACAGCCCTTCATATTGCTTCCAAACCTATACTTCATGAAAGGACCAAATACATAGAGATTGATTGTCCTTTTATCAGGTAGAAGTTGTTGTGCAAAGAACTTTGTACTCGGTTTATCAGCTAGAATAACTAGTTGGCAGACATTCTCACTAAGTCCTTGAGAGGGCTTAGAATGAGTCTATATGTTTCAAGTTTGGTCATACAATTATAAGCTCTTGTTAGAGGAGGAGTGTTAAAATTATGATTGTTATTGTATTGTAGAGCTCTTATAAAGCTGCTTTTTGGGTGTATGTACCTAGTCTAAGGGTTGAGTGTTATAGGATTTTTTTTTTCCTTGTAATGTACTCTTCCTTCTTTTCGTATATAAAACAAACATCAGCTAGGAATTCAATAGTTTTTCATCATATGCAAATTCAAGTGAATCAACCAAGATAAAAACAAACATAATGTACAAAACAATTGGCATCTCAATTTAACACCAACTCCAAAAGGAATACAAGTAAAGAGGAAAGGCCACACTATCGCAATATTAGCACATGTGCAAAAAAATTCAAATAATATATCCTCTTGGGTAAGGTTGAGTAACCATATATGACTACATAGACCATGAAAAAATAGCTCAAAGTAAAAAAAAAAATCAAATGAAAATAGACCAATGCAACGATGAAGGAGACTAACCTGTTTATGATTTAGAGCTAGACAATAAAGAACAGAACCCACCAAATCTTTTCCAGAGAGGATAGCAGCAACAGCTCCAACAGAGAAACCCAAGCTGATGCAGTTGAACTGAACTACAACAAAATACAATATTCAAAACTACAGCACTACCAAAAGAGTGACTGAAAATTTTGTAAAGAACCAAAGGCATTGAACAAGAAAGACTCAAGAAATTTCTTTTGAAACCTGAAAATGACCATGATCAATTAAGATCAAGCAAGGGCTTAGCAATAGCACAGCAGTGTGCCATAGTAGTTCACTTTTATGGCTCCTTGAAGGTTGGTTGTAATGAACAACAATAAAATATACGACAGCCGGAAAGAAAATCAGGGCATCAGATGATAAGACTGTCCACCTCATGAGTAGTTTTCTGCAGATGTAAGCAACGGCTTAAAATATTAATAATGATAATATCAAAGTTAAAATACCCACTACTCCACGACTAAATTGAAAGTAAGAAAATTGTAGTCATCAATAGAAATCTAAATATTAAAAGATGAGCACCCTGCTAAATCATGATGAGTTTTACATTCATTTATATACTATAATCTGATTATCTTTCTAGTTAACGTGGGATTCCAACAAATGAAGTAACATGTTCATTTTGATTCCCCAAAATTTTGTTCCGGTTTCAATACAGTCGTTCATTATTCAAACTCTTTCCCCATTCTGCTACCTATACTGGGGACTAACATAAACGAGTATGAATAAATACAAAATTCAGATGCAGTTCCTTAAATACTTTAGTGTTATTTCCCCAATAGAATTTCTGTTTCGCCTCAATAAACTATGTTAATCTTTAATGCAAACCCTAATTATGTAGAACACCGGAGTGACCCGCCAATGCAGATTGGAAAATAGGACCAAAAGCACCTAATGAATTAGATCTAAAATTTTCCCTGTACCTAATTCAAACCCTGAATTGTAGACGAGATTTGAATTGAGACCATATTGCAAGTGAGGTACATGTCAAATTGCAATTACCTAAACACCATTTTACATAGAATTGGGAATGAAAAGCGGGTAAAATGCGCACCCAAGATAGGACTCATGACCTCTGGAAGTGAGAAGAGCTACGGAATCAGGATGGAAGAATCTAAGAAAAAGGCCATGAATGAAACTCTGGTACGCAGTCAAAGGTGGGTAGTCGAGTCCCCAATAGCTGAGATCATTGCTGGAGCTGTTTCTATACCATTCCTTCACCGGAAGGTTAGTGGTAATCTCCATCCAATGCCTCTGAGCCTCGTAGTCCCCAAACTTCGGAGGGTTGCCATCACCAGAGTAAGGGTGCAGTGACACCGCCACACGGACCAACAATGCAAACAACCCAACAGTGATGAATACAACTGCTGTTCCATTCCGAACCAACCACCACCACCAATCATGATCATGACTTGCAGTGTCTCTAACCTTCTTTCCCTTCCCCATTTCAGAAAATCGGCTCAGATCCATTCACAAGGTCAATTCCCTAAATTGAAGGAAAATTCAACACAAAACCAAAAAAAATAAATCCATTTTATTGAATTTAACTACCATACATATAAAATGTCATAAATTTGTCAACTTTTACAATTTCATAATAATTTATTTTTTGTCTATGAACATGATGCACCATTGTCCCAAATTTTGCACATACAGGCTCAATTGGGAGTCATATGCTCAAGATGATTTCGAATTAATAATGTAAAATATTATACTGAAAATACATAAAAATGAAGCAAACTAATTCACACAAGCAACCATATACAAGTATATAAAATTAAAAGATAAAATTAGTAAAAAGACATATATATTCGAAGCATAAATAATAATAATAATAATAAGTATAAATGACACTAAAAGGCAGAACGTGAGGCTAAATAAATACGAAGCTAAAACAGAAAATAGTGTTGATTCAGGATCCGAGAAATATAGTTTATAAATTAATTGAGGTGTAATTAATTACAAGTATCTTGTTAAGAATTTTGAGACTTTTTTCTAATTATTAAATTTTCTATTTTGGAAATCCTATTTCTTACAAATACTTATTTTTTGCAATTAGTCATGTTTACATATTACGAGTTAAAAAAAAAATTGGTGCCAATCAAGGCATCTTTTATTTTGCATAATGGAGTGCAAAGGGTAATGGAAAAGGTTTGAAGATTATCAAAATATGAAGCTCAAAAATAGCAAGTATATTGTCACTCTTGCTAAGTTCGTTGAATCGTCCAAAATATTTAAGTTCCTATCTGAATTGAATAATAAATATGACTTTATTAAGATAGAAATTATGAAAAAGAATAATTTTTTTTTTTAAGTCTTTTACATTGTTCGAGGGAAAGAGACTCGTCAAATAATCATGATGAATAAATTTTCTATTAAAGAAATTATCATGTTTTTTTGGTTATAAATCCTAGAAACATGAAATTCAGTTCAAAAGGTTAAGAAGACAATTTATGTTTTTATTGTAAGAATTTTAGTCATAGTAAGAAAACTTGATTTATGCTAATGGAAAGGAGAAAACTCGCATTCATCTCGCAAGACTAAAAGATTATCCTCATTGATGTCTATCTATCAAATAATTATCATCTCGGATTCTAGATTATCTTAATCGAGTTGAGTTTATGTCTTCTTTCTTTTCATCTATCCATTTCATTTCTATTCATAGTTAAGTTTTTGAATGTGTTAGTGTTTTTCCATATTCATAGTCAGTTTTATTGAAGTTCAAATTCCGACAAACTTATGAAAAACTGAAAACATAAAATATTTAATGATTAACTTGGGATTACCTTTTTATTATTTGGTATATGCTATAAAAGAAAAAAAAAAGTAACAAAATTAAACTACTTAAAAGAATATAGAAGTTCAAGAAGGAAAGTAGGAGGTATCGGGAAAAAAAAACTAACTACTATTTCTTGTGCTTAAATCCTCAGTTAGTTATTTCAATAAATTCTTAGACTTATTTTAAAAAAAAAAACTAACTGTATTTCTTGAGCTTAAATCCTCGCAAGAATGCAACTGCAGATTTAAAATTCTTTGTAAACACTTTTTTAACTAATGCACAGATTAAGATGTGTTCATTGTATCATTCAAAATACTTGTCTAAAAATGACTGTAATTTTAGTTTTTCAAAATTAGATTAATTAATATTTTTATTTTATAATAAAATGTGTTTTTTTCTAATATTTAGTTCCAAATAAATTATATTAATGTTTCAAAAAATTAATAGAGACTAATTTAGAACATAAGTAGTTAGTAGTTAAAACCTTAATAGTTAATAGTTAGATATTAATTTAAAAACTATTTTATAATTTTTTATTAATCATAAAAACTATTGTAGATATCAATAATCTTTTAGTTTATAAAATGATCTCTAATTTAATTAATACAATGACTAATTATTTTATTTTGGTCTCTAAAATTAGTTTCTATTTAATCATTTTTTTTGTAGTGATTTCTGATCCTCTCTTGTTCACTGCCTTCCGAATCCTTCTAACAAGTGGGTCTTGGTATACTTTGATAGGTGGATATTGGTTCTTTTAAGTAGATTTTGGATCTCACTCGTTGCTCTCGAATCTCTTGAACATGTTGATCTTGGATTTCTCGCAGAGTGGATATACCTGCAAGATGTTCCGATGATAAAGTAAAAAATCAATTAAATTAAATAATAATCTCTAAAAAACAATCTAGTTACCTGTTAATCAAGTCAACTGTTTATACTGTTTTTTCTTGGACTTTATCAAAGTAATTGGACTTTTACTTGTTGTACTTTATATTTAGTGAGTGTATTCTTAACTTTAGTAGAATATTAAATTTTTTTATTCTTTTGTTTTTTCCTAGTTTATTAATCAAAATCTTCTGTTTTATTTTAATGGCATGATATTTTGATAACTAAAAGATAATGTCTCAATCTTTCAGTTAGGTCCTTCGAATGTTATGAGTTTTACATGGATTTACATTTATATTTGTAATAGACAAAAATAATACATTGAGAGAGTGAAACTATTTTACTAAGTGACCTACTTAGAATTATTATGCAAAAGAATCTTAAATTGTTTTCATTTCAAAATGAGAGGGAAATGAATGATTTTTCACTTTTGTCTGTTATATAATATGTCATCTAGAAACTAATAAATATAAAATATACAGTACATTTTTGAGATTTTTATGAAAATCTTTCTGTTCCTTATAAGAAATAATGTTTGTTTTAGTGACATATTTTTAAAAATATAAATTATTTTACTCATATATTATGGGGTATATAGAAATATTTTTATTATTATTTTCTATAATATTATCTAGGTTTTTACTTAATATAAATATACTTTTGTTAGAATCTTGATTTCAGAAAAAAAAATCTAAAACATTTTTATTGTACAGAACTTATTAAAAATTATAAAATTTTGTAAATCTGGTGATTTATTTAAGATATTTTATGTTTTAATAAAAATCACTCATTAACAAACATTGACTAATTAGGAGTATTCACAATTGAAAACAATAGAAAATCAATTAAAATAAAGTGTGTTTAAATTTTTTGAATTTTTTTTAAACACACAATTTTGTTCAAATTTTATATTGAAAGTGAAAAACTGAAGAAAATCGCTTTAATATGCTTAGAATAAATTAACCACTAACAAATTTGATTTTATTATCTTATTATATTTTAATTAAGATATACTTATACTATTAAAATAAGATAAAAAAAAATTGTAATTTTTTAAATTTAAGATTATGTAATTTATTTATAAATATAAATATAATAACAATCATTTAAAAATAGTACATAATATATATATATATATATCTTTATTTAATAATTTTTTGTTATAAAATATTTAACATTTTAAAAGAATTTTTTTACAGTATTTGTAGTAAAAAGGTATTTTATAATTTTAAAAAATATTTAATAATTCCCTAATTCAAAACCAATTTATTTTTTATATTCAAATTTAATAAAATTTGAATCAAAGTTAATGAAAAATAAAACTAATATGTGTTATAGAAAAAGATTAGATTATTCGTTGAAATTCTCCTTTCTTTTCTAAATTTCTAAAATGGATAGATGGATTTTAAAAAAATATTATAATATATCATATTTATTTTAAGTTTTCAATACTAAAGTAATTTTAAATAAATATAAAACTGATCAAATATAAACAAAATTCTTAAAAAAGTGACATGTGTCATTTGTTTCCATGTTAATTATTTAATATTCAAATATAATATTTTTAAACTAATTACAGACACTTTCTAATTTTATACTTTTAAATTTTCTGTATATATTGACATACACTCTTGTTCAAAAGTATTAGCAAAAGAAACTTTCACACTGTGTATCCAAATCCGTAAGCTACAACATATTATTCACTGTAATTAAATAAGTAATCTTCCATAGTTTCACCACAATTACACGTGTACTTAGGAATCCACATGAACACTTAGCATATATGAATATGTAAGAAAAATATTAGAGAAAACTTAAGACTCTTATGACTTAAAAGAAATAAATAACACATTCCAAGAACATTAGATGTGGTTGTGACACTGCTTATAGCCACTACCTCACTAGTGAGTTTTCATCGTAGAGATCAGATCTGAGCTAAGTGTTGGATATCAAAAGGGTAAGCATCTGATGCAGATTGAGCACTGTATGCTCTTTGAGCCACAATTAGATTGCCAGCCTCAGTAGGATGAAAAGCATCCCAAAACAAGTATTCTCTCCTGTTTGGGCATGGAGTTTGCATTGGCAGACATGTAATTTGACCATTGTTCCTTCCTACCCCACAACAACCAGCATTTATGACACTGAAACCTGAAAGTTGATTCATGTCAATAGAATTGAGTTAATATTATTTGGTGCTAAAAAAGTGTAAAATCATGACTAGAAAATGTTTTGGTTAGAAAATAATTACCATAGGCTGCAGGGTTGCTTATAACATCTTGAAAGATACCAAAAGAGTTTATGTAGATGACTCTTGCATCGGGCATCTGGTTGTTGAATTGGTCAGTGAGAGTTTTCAATCTGGTGTTGAACATTTGGTTTGCATTATTGATTCTGTCAACACATGTGTTACCATCTGGGCTGTTTCGGGCCAACTCATTTGGGCTGCAACCTATTTGGCCTAATCCAAACAGCACCATTTTTCTTGCTCCATAGTTGTACAAAGTCTGAATGACAAAAAACAGTCAGTATTTAAGTTTTTCTGTTTTGTTTCACTTTTATTCCTGACATTATGGTTAAGATTAAACGTTTTTTGAAGCATTGCATGTTATAATAGACAAATTGAAGATGGAAAAGATGAATTGGTAAAGACTAAGAGAGCAAGAGACTAACTTTTAGTTGGTCAGTATATGCGCCAATAAGAACATCAGCAAACTGATCTGGTGTGTACTCCCTGCTGCTTGTATAGAATTGAGGCATGAAATAGTTGTTTAGATAGTCATTGCTACCCAACCCAATTGAATATATGCACTTGCTCAAGTAATTTGCAGCTGAGTCCTCATCTCCTAGTAAATTTACCACTTGGGACACTGTGTTTTGATAATTTTGCACTTGCCCACTAAAACTAATGCGCCCTCCCTACAAAAAAGATTAACAACTTTAGAAGATAAATACCAAACATTAACCATAGTGATTAAAAAAGTGATGTTGCATGAAGTAAATTTATGGGTACCAGTTGCTGTCCAGTTTCCTCTCTAATCCCAGCAGCAGCAGATGCATAATTGACTCCTTTAAGTACAGCATCGCCACTAGCTTCAGCATATGGAGGTATGAAATCATCGAATCCCAGAAGTTCAGCTGTCAAATTTCAACAGAATGTCAAATAAGAGAGAAACCTTTCTATATAATCAATTTTTTGTGCCAGATCTACTTTTTTCTTGTTCTTGTTCTTGTTTGTTATTACCAAATCAGTATAGTTGTTGTAAATAACAATCTGACAGTAAATTTTTTCTTTATTTCTACAATTCTACCTCTTTGTCAATGAAAAAATGAAGTACACCCCTCTATACGTCTTCAATTGCACATTGAAAGCTGGCAAACAGATCCATGTGCATGAAATTTTTATGAGGGGTAAGCTAACTCAGGGTAGTGCCAGAAAGCAGTGCTCTAGTCTGCTTCTTCACTGCCATCTGCACCTTGATCCATTTTTTATTTCACCAGTAAAAAAATCCATGCTTCTCACCCTCTCCTTCTAGAGAAAATATTAGGCGGTGTAGGTGTACATTTAATTTGGTGTCTGATTTTAGCATAGCACAGTTTGGCATCCCATAGACCATTATGCATGCACATGCCCATATTAAGATGTTTTCAGTTACACACTTAACTAATAGGTTAAAAAAAGGGAAGAAAAACATAAGATCTTAGGACCACTTCGCTGTCCTTGACTCGTTGTAACCATGTCTTTGACAATGATGTTTATTATGGGGGCATGCATGTGAATCTTAAGACCATGCAAACAAACAAGTATGCATTTCAACTAAAATGCTGTCATGCAATACTGATAAGGTAATGAAGAAAAAGGAAGCTCACCAATTCCATCAACAGTGGTTTTCCCATTGGAAAACCTCCCAGAAGGTCCACCAGGGAAGTCAATCCCATAGGGCAGGTAATCAGCCCTAGCCAAAGATTGAAGCTGGTTGTTGTTCCCATTATCAACCAAGGAATCACCAAAAATGAAGTAGCATGGCACTTGTGGTGCAGCATGAACCCCATTCCACAAACCAAGAACCAGAACCAGTGCCAACATGCTTGCAGCTGTGAGATCCAAAGCTGCCATTGAGCAAGAAACGGTGGATTTGACTTGTGTGAGGAAATGAAGAGTGAGTGAGGTAGCTATGGAAGCTAGGGCACGCGTGAGTGATTGAATGTGGAAGGTGTGACATGAGTAGCAGTATATATAGTAGAGAAATAAATACAGTAGCACGCTGTAGAGTCTAGAGTGTATAACTTTTACAGTTGGGAGTGTTGGTTAGGTGCATTAAATGGACGCGGATATATTGTGAGATTGAATGAAATGGCTCCATTACCAATTCCACTGTACCACCCCACCTCATTCATGAAATCTGATCACTGATGTGATTCCACTTTAATGCAGAGTTGCATTTTGCAGAGATCAAAATTTGGACTCTTACTATTCAAAGCCACGTAAGAAAACTCTAGTTTGATTTGCATGAACAAACATAGCTAATATGCTAGATTCAATACCTTTCCTTAAAACTTTTCTTCAGACAATTTTTTACACTAGTTAATGCTCTTGATTTTATTTAAGTAACATCTCTTAAAGTTTGTTATCCATAATTCGGCATAATAAATTCGATACAGAAACTTTAAAGGGATTAAGGAGATTTTGAAGTTAAACTGAAACTTCAAATATAAATATCAGAAATCAAAATTTTGTTTTAACCTCAAATTTATATACACTTATAAAAAGTATTCCATTATAACTTTATAATTTTTTTGGTATCAGTTAGTTAAAAACACGAAAGCAGCAACTGAATTATGCTGGACCGATTGAGTAATAAATTAACAAAGTGAGATGTTGTGTTTGATTTTGACAGAATAGATGTTTGTGTTAATAATGCCCGTTTAGATGCCTTTCAAAGAATGTTGTGCTCTTTTATATACTTTTACATTAGTTAACACATAATTTTTAATATTATCTGCAAAATCTGAATATTTTTAAAATGAAATTAACAAAACTAAAACATATAGATAACTAAGTTTAAAAACAAAAACAAAAACAACATTTAATATCATCTTAAATTTTTAATTTTAATTTAATTTCATTAAATTGACTTATAAAATAAATAAATATGTGCTTTAAATTCTATTATACTTTTTATTTGGATTGATTATATATATAGAAAAATGAGTTATTTTGGTTTTGTTATCAGATTGAGTACTATGTAGATATATAACTACAATTACAGCATAATAATGAATAAAAGGTGAACAAAACTTGTAAATACATAACGTGTTTAACCATAATATAAATTATATATTTTTTAAATTATTTTCTTAAATTATTTATTTGTCTCTATTCTTAAATCATATTATAGATGTTAGATACATATAAAAAAAACAATAATACGTACCAATAGTTAAATAAAAATATTGGGATCAATCTCTAAAGAACATAAACTTGATCTTCTGAAAAAACATGCAATATACCTAGTTATTACCTACTCCCATATAGAGAAATGATAGTAGATTGAAGAATTGAATGACTTGGTCTAAGTCATACACCTAATATGCTTTGTTTCTAGCACTCCATTATTATTATTATTATTATAATTATTCATTTAAAGCATTTAAAGCAAAAGGTCCCACACTACACTGTTCTTCATGGATGGTTATCCAACATATAACATTTTGCAACTTATTTGAAGCTATTGCCTTAATTTTGTGTGGATGCATGTCTTGTTTATTCAAACCAAACAATTATATAACCCTTGAACAAGATTGACATCAAAGGAGGAAAAAGTAAATTATTGTAGTAAACTTTATGAACTACTTTGGGTTCTCTATACTAAATAATATATATACTTTTTGGTGTGATGAATAATCTATTGGCACAAACTAATTAGTAAATAATTATGGATTTTATCACAATAGATTTGACTGTATTGAATATAATAAAGTCAGCTCAAGGAAAGGGCAGGTTTAATGTAATAAATAAAAAAGTTTCTTGATTTTAATGTTACGGAATGAAATTATAACTCTTCACGAATAATGTCAGTATTTATTTTGCTTCTATCTTTTTGTTTGGTTCAAGGTTTACGTTTATGAAGACATTTAATTAATCTTTTTTTACACGTAAATCTTTATTTAATTAATTAGTCAATTTGGATAATAACATTATTTAAGTTCTCTTCCTATATTTATTTATTATTGTTGATAAAAAAAAAAAGTCTATTTGTTTATTTGTGTTTGTTTTTGGTTATGGACAATGAATTATAGTGTGTTTGTTTTATGGGCAATGAGGAGAGAGGAGAGTGAATGTTTTTATGTTTGTTTAAGTGATTTTAAGAGGGAGGGAATAGATAAGGGAGAAGGTAGGAACCTTTTTCCATTCTTCAAGCAATATTTCTATTGATTTCGGGTAGAATTGTTACATTTTACTTAAATATCTAAAATTAAATAAAATTATAATATCAACAAGATATATAATAATAAATATATAATAGTAAATATTATTTTTATAAATTTTAATATATTTAATAAATTTATTTCAATTTAACACAAAAATATATTCTATTATATTTTTAATTTTTTTATTAAAAAATACAAGTAATTATAAATATTATATATTAGAAAAAAATAATTAACTCAAACCTACACACAAAAATATATCATAATTTATTATTTAAATATTTTTTAATAACAATGATAAATTTGTAAACTTACATTTTACACCTTTAAAATAATTTCTAAATTTTCTCATAACTATTACATCACTTACAAATTTTAATAAATCATCCTCACAAATCTACTTTATGATCTCTCAATCCAAACAACCACATACATTCTCTCTAATCCTCACAAATCTACTATTTCTTCTTTCCATAAATCTCTTCCTCAATCCATTATCTTCAAGAAGACAGTAAAACAAGAATAATTAATTTATGGTTTTAAAATAAACAGAAAATAAAATTATTAATTTCTATAATTGATATTATCAAATTTCTCTTTTTAAAGTTTAGACAAGTTTTATTTTGTATTTGTCTTAATCAGCTGAAAATTAGGAATTTAGAAGTCATTTCATGAAGTGATATCAAAGAATGTGGACAGTAGACTTGTAGAAGGAAGATAAATAACCTATTATATATATATATATATTTATATATTTTTTATTTTTTTTATTTTTTTATTTTTTATTTTTTTTCAGCTCAACTGTCTTTCTTTGTTTTATTCCGGTAGTACAAATTCTACTATAGACCAACCTAGGAAACATAGGTTAGATGAATATACACAATTATAAAAATTATCATTTTTTGCTGTTTATATTTTAAATTTTACTTTTAAAGTTTTGGATGCTACATGAAAGAAATTATTGACCCTAGCTCTCCTTACCTTATTTTATAAGATAATCTATCATTTTATAATGTCTAAATTCTTTTTTAAAATTTCAAACTATAATTATTGGACTCAAGTTTTTTTTGTACGAGTCTTGTCTCAAAATACAAGTGAGAAAAGTATGTCAAAAACATAAGAAGGTGAAATTGAATTGTCTGAATTTCACAAGTATATTTCGTTAGACAATAGTTTTACTTGACAGATGTCTTGTATGTAGCTTTCTTGAGATGTTGCAACTTCTAATTTAACTAATGGATTTTCTATTTTTTTTTTTAAAAAACTCTCTTTTTAATGTCAAATACAATTTAATAACGTGCAATAAAGGAGATAACAAATAAGAAGAAATTTACATTGTATTTTTTTATACTGATTTGCCGATTAAAAAATATCATATTTAATTCTTAATCAATTGATTGAGTTTCATTAGATAGTCTACTCATGTAAGATACAAGATGAGTATTACTTTGATATCGGTCACTTTTTATTAAAACTAAGTATTATTTAAAATAAAACCACTCATGACTCATGATTAAGACTGAATATTATTTAGAATAGTTAAAATTGAATATTATTACACATTTATTTCTATTTCTACCCAGACTAATATTATTTGAAACTCATTCATTTTCTTTATTAAATCACTTTCTCATTTTTTTTATCCCAAATTCTTCTCAACCTTTTTTTTATCACATCCCCTCTTTGATATTTTTTCTTCATTGAACTCTTTGACTTAAAAAGTTTTCTAATTTTGTCTTAAAGAAGATAGTCCCACCATGGAATATTGTGGTTGAATCACATAGTGATGACAACAATACCACTCATTAGCATGTGATTACAGATAGAATGAGTTGTTTCATGAATAATTCATCTGCCTTTTTGTGTGTTTCCTTTCTGTGGCAAATGATAAAGAGCCATTGAAATATATAAGACATGGTCACCATTTTTTTTATATGTAAACTAGACATGTCCAAATATATAGCACTCCAATGAAAAAAAAAACTAATCTAATATAAGAGTGTGTTACCTACTTTTATAAAAAGTAATGAAAATAACAGGAAATTAATATAATTTACTTTTTTTTTTAAATTTAGATTTCAAGAGAAGAGTATTTAATATTCTTATAACATTACTATTTTTTTTCAGATAGATACTATAATTTTAATTTATCTTAATTAATATTTAAATTTTATCTCCTTTATAAGGGATACTTTGAATTTTAATTTTGTTCTAATCGATCATTATTAAATTTTACTATTTTTACAAATGAACACTTAAAATTTTAATTTTGTTATAGTTAATCCTTAAACGTTACTATTCTTTATAAATATTTTTCTAATATCCAATTAAATAATATATTTATTAATAATTTTCTTTTCTATGATTCATGTTTTATATTTTTTTTGTTTCAATTCATTATACAAATCCTCAATATTTATAGTGGATTTATACAGTGAACTTTTGCTATTGTTGTTTTTTTTTTGCTTTTATAGTCAATGTAAAATTCTAAGATTATAGGATTCACACAAATTAACATAATTATTTATAATTTAATATAAAGACAATAGGTATTCATTAAATTTAATAACTATAAATTGTAAGTATAATTTTTCAGTAAATCAATTAAAAACGTCATCAATATAATGTTAAAGATAATTATAATAAAAATATTTAAATTACATAGATAATAAAATAATTAAAAACATTAAAACATAATAACATTTAGGATTAGAAAATCAAATAGATATTTTTAATAAACTATTGACATTTAATGTAAGTTATTTAACCCGAATATATCAGAAAAAATTATTTATAAAATATTAAAAAGTTTTAAGAATTAATTAGGATATCATTAAAACAATCAGATCTTTGTTTATAAAAATATTTTTTTTTAAATTCAATTACAACAAAATTAAAATTTAAGTGTCCATTTATAAACAAAATAAAGTTTAAGAATCAAGGACAAAATTATAGTTTGAAATGCTTATTTGGACAAAAAAAAAAAATACTTTCCCATTATTCAAATTTGAGTTAATGTCTCTTTACATATTACTTATGCACTTTTGTCCCACTAGTAATTGTGAAAATTTAGTTTTCCAATTCAGATTCTATAGTTGTATAAATTCTATCCATTCTATATGATTTTAATCTACTTATTTTCAATTGTACCAATTGGGTTTTCAAGTAATAACTATATATTTTTATTTTCTCTATTAATTGAAATACACCAATGTAACAAGGATTTATAACTTTTGTTAAAAACTAAGATAGTATAATAGTATTTGAAAAATTAAAAGTCCAATATAATTTTGGTATAATTTAATGTATTTCAATACATTTAATATTTTAGTATCTTTTTCAAGAATATATCACCCACCACATGGGTGTAGTTATGACCCTTTGTAAAGGGAAATTTGCTTTAAAGTTTGTTCAACCATGTTAGACATGTGGTCCTACACTAATGTGCATAGCCATGACTTTCGTCTTCAATGTTCACATTAATGCCTTCTGACTTTTGTTTTCTTTGGAAGATTTTCTTTTATTTCAACTGTTATGATTTATACAGAAGAGAGTGTTCAATACTTCTAAAACTATTATTTACTTTTTGTCCTCTATTCCTTTATGAACAGTGATGACAAAAATTAAACAAAAACAACACTGTCATAACAACTTTCATGGGGATTTTTTTTTTGTAATATTGAGCCAATTAAGTTCCAAGTTCAATAAATATTTGGGCACAACAATCTAATAAATTTATTTCTCATTTTTCAAAAGTCAAGATCATAGATCACTTATATGTTTAATTACTATATTTTAATATTTAAATATATTTTTTACACAGTAGAGAGATGAAACAGTAAAAAAAAGGAAATTATATAAATATTTTTATCATAATAAAAAATTAGTGTTTTACTGTTCCTGCAAAAGAAATCATTTCTTTTGTTTGGTGATAAAGAAAGTAACAAAGAAAAAAAAATACTAATTTCCACCTAATCTTACATATTAATATAAGGAGAAAAAAAAAAGGTGTAATTTTTTTATATTTTTCAAAATTACTTCACTCAATATGAAAGTATAACTTTGTAATTATAAAATTACTTTACTTTATTTGATTTTTGTTTTAGAAATAACAAAATTTTTCACTTCTATGTAGATAAATGAATATACTTTTCTCTCTTTTTTTCTAACGCCTTTTTTTTCATTTTCCTTCCATAAAAAAACAAATGTTCAAACTTTTTTTTTTTTTTTTCTCTATGCAAAAAATATACATTAAAAGTTAGAAGATGTTAGATAGTATTAAAATAGAATTTAACTCTTATATTCCACCAATAAATACAATAAAGATTTGAATGATAACATGCAAAAACTTAACTTGAACAAAAGACAAAAAGAAAGAACATTAAAATAAAATTTATAGTTCAGTATTTCTTTTATCTAAAAGAGGTACATGACCCCTCCAACAATAAAAATAAAAAGCTCCTAAACAACATAACACAAATAAATAATTTTCTTCTCCATCATAATGAGATGTAAGACATGTTTCTTCTTGTTCAGAGTCATTTTATTGCTTTAGATCACCCAAGCACATTATATTTTGAATTTTGAAGTTACGTTACTTGGGTTATACATGATGAAACATGTTTATTTTTAATCGATAAGAAATAAATAAATTAATTAATTAGAATATTTAAGAAATACTTCAAACTTTATACAAAATAATAATGTATATACAATATAATATTGTAAACAAATCAAAATCTCTACATATTATATATCGTTGATGATACTTAAACTTTTGAATTAAAGATTCGTAATTTATTGTAAAAAATTGATTTATTAGGAATATTTGAGCTTAGCTATTTTTATTTTCATGCATCATAAAGGACATTTATGTTTATTCCTTTAGTCATATATGACCTTCTTTTTAATTAATATCTCTTAACTATCTGGTAATTAGTGTAATTCCTACAAGTTGTAAATATGATTTGTACGCTATTTAGACAAATCTTTACTAATTAAGACTAAAATCATAAAAATTATTCATTAAATTTAAAGTTCATTGTTAATTCTATAAAATCAAAGTAATTAAGACAAATGTTGAAGTAAACCTAATTCCATAGAATCAAAGTTTTAGACTTTAAAATAAAATTATCAATTCATTAGCTCTTTTAAAACCATGTTTAAATTAAGTTTGATCAATGTATAGGAATGACTAAGATAAAAATATTAATTTTAATATAAGACCTTTATGATGTTAACTCTTACCATCAAAGTTCAATAATCAATTTTCAATATATATATATTATGAAATTAGAAACTATATATAATAGAAGATGGTGTTATTATTGAGAGAGTCTTTCTTCTTTATACTTCTTGTTCTCTAAAAAATGTGGAGAAATTAATGGTATCTTCTCTATATGTAAACCTAAAAAGTTTATCAAAACATCTTTATTTTTCAAAAAAAGTGAGCAATATTTATTACACCAGTGTGAATAAGAGGCTCAAATATTATAATAAATTAAGAAAATTATCATATTTATCAACATAAACTATTTTTTTCTTCTTAATGTAATGTCTTTAATGCAGGTGCTTATATGATTTGGAATATTAACATTGCTTATATGATTTGGTGAATTAAATATGTTGGGGATTTTTATTCAAAGAGCAATTGATTGTTTCCATCACTACTAGATATCTCTTTCTCTTAATCCAAATAAGATTATTTTTCACTGTATTTTGTTTTTTTTACTTCCTCACTTTCAATTATCTAATTGAATCAAACCCTAATAGTTGTATTTATATTTCCATAGAAATTAAACTGATGCCAAAAAAATTATAATTTTTTTAAAAATACTATACTGAGAAAAATTCAAATTATTATCTACTAAAAGGTCAAATTTCACTGAAAAGTGGAAATTGTATAAATTTTGAAATTACTTTTTCACTTTATTTATCAATTTGAATTTAAGAATAAAAAATCATAATGAATTGTATCTGTTGGGTATAAATCTCAACAACAACAAAATACAGAGAATGTTATTATTAGAGCAGAAAATATATTTTAATATCTTAAAATACAATCATTTAATAAATTAATTCCGTTTAAGTAATATCATTAAATGCTTAAAATTACTAAGAAGATGATATCATTAAATTATTAGAATTAATTTCTACACCGATCTGAAATCTTCTCATTTTATATTTACTAAATATGATCCTTAATATTAATGTTCTCGTTGAATCTTAAATAAAACCATCTCAAGTTAATAATTTGGTTCAAGTATATTGGCTCCATTTTTTAATAGAACTTTTGTAAAAAAAAATCCAATATTTTTATTTCTAACGCGAGAGAATATTTTGTATATAAGTTGAAAACCGTTATGAAAATTTCTGACAATCATAAATTGTAACAATATTCTTATAAAGAAAATAAAACTTAGTATAAAGAAAATATAAACACAATTAAATATAGATACTGCAATTTTTTCCTTTTCTATTATCAAGTACATACATATTTGTCCTTTATATTTTTAAGTAGGTTTAAATTGGTTCTTCACTTTTTTTTTTCTTTTCTAAATTTTCATTTCTGGAATTCACTTTATATAATATGGTATATAAAAAAAAAACTGAAGGTGAAAAAAAAAACATTTTAATAAAAATATTTTTTTTATGCGGGCTGATTCGCAGGTCTGCCGATTAATACTTATGCGGAGCGGACCAATACATTCGGTCATCGTCACTTTTGTGAGGTGGACCAACCATTATTGTCACCCTTCTTTAAATGTGTTACTCAATCCATCCAAATATAAACATACCATATAACCATACCAATTCCAATTCACTAAATTCAAAGTATATTCACACTCAATTTAGATACAAAAGCACACACAAAAGTTTGTCAACTAATGTATTCACAAACTATATTTCCCATTAACCAATAACTAAATTACTCTTAAGCTACTGCACTTCTTATTCAAATTAATAAAACTCTAAATTACTCTTAAGCTACTGCACTTCTTATTCAAATTAATAAAACTCATTTTTTATTTCTATATAAATTCAATAATATAAACATAGCAATTTATTGTTGTTAATTTGACTCATGACTTATGAACCAACTTCAACTTACTCCTAAAATATTTCTTATTATCCATTAAAAAGTAAGTTGAAAAGGCCTTAATCCCTTGGTTAAGATAATGACCAAAGTGAATTTGACTCATCACAACATTAAAATAAGACTTCAATTAACTCAAATGATTTTTAGAATTTCAAAAGTATTTAAAATATTTTAAACTACAAATTTATCCCTAAATATTTTAATTTAATTGTAAATTGGTTCTTAATTAGTTTTTATTATTTGTAATATAATTATAAGGTTGAGACTCAACCCTACTCGACATTGCATGACTTGAATCAAATCTGACTAGACTTTCTTGACTTAGACTCAACCTGTCATAGGCCTAACATGACTCATCCTAACCTAGACTCATGCCTAACCTAGCTCAGCCTGACTTATCCTAACCTTGGTTAAGCTCGACCTAACCTAACATATGATCACCCTACCCTAACTCAGGCTGTCCTACGTTCAACCCAACTTGATCCTATCTTGATATGGGCTAGACCCGATCCCAACCTAACTTGACTTAATTTGGGCCCGACCAGCTTGACTTGACCTTTTCTCAACCTGACTTGGTTTGACTTGGAACCCACCCAACCCAACCTAGATTAAGCCTGACCCAATATTGCCCAACATGAGTTCAACCTGGGTTGAGCCCATCTCAGCCTAACATGACATGACCCAATATGGATCTGGCATAACTTAACTCAGCTTAACATGAACTCAACTCGACTCAACACAACGTAAGCCCAACCCTGCCCATACTGACATGGCCCAAATCAGTTTGACATGAATTCAACCTGACTTAGCTCAACATGCACCCAACCCGACTTGACTCGACCTACGTCGGATTTGTCTTGACCTTAGCCTAACATAGGTCCAACATAGCTTGACCTAACACCAACTCAATCCAATTCAACTCACGTGACTTGGATTCAAGCCAAATCAACTGATTTAGATGCAACTCGACCAATTTAACATGGTTTTGACCTTGTCGATACTAACATGAATTTAGATTTGGATTGAGTAAATGTTTTTCATGTGTATAGTGATTCTTTTAAGTTATTTTTTTCATTTTCACTTTTTTAAGAAGATTTTTTATTTTAAAATATGAACTATGAGTTAACTTGGCTCATGGAACTTTTACGGGTATTTTAGCACAAAAAACTTTTTTTTGATGCAAACTTTTATCCCTGTTAACTTTTTTGGTCCTAAACCATGTGAATCAAGACCAAATTCTGTAAGCTTGGTCAAATGGACATGTCCACAAAAAGAACATATACACCAGATAAAAAATAATGAACATTTCCAACCATTTTCTACACTGACTTAATGGATTATAAAATGTTATAATTCTTCCATTCAACGTCTTTTTTATCAACAATCTTTTTAGAATATGGAAAAAATCGTATTCACTGTTTTCAAACTTTATGTATGATGAAAAAAAGGTATAAAAACCATCAAAACATAAATTTTTACGTGAAAAAGTTTCAACATTCAAACCCCTTACCATAAAGTGTTTACAATAACAAAACCTCCTCCATAAGTCATTAGTTGTTCTAGCAGTTCGTAAGACTGCATTTTCTCCAATTCCAATTGCTTGGTCGGTTGTTTTTGAATTGCGTGTTTAGAAGAATTTGTGCTACGTCAATATGCAAAATGCATTGGAATACGTAGACATTAAAAGAACAAAGGAAAAAGTCAATTTTGAAACCTTTTTTTTTATAATTTGGGTGGAAGCAATAGAAGTAGAACCCTGATTTTTGAACCTGGGGAAGAGAACTCCCTTTTTATTCCACCAACCACAACGTAACTTCTCCATGGTTATGTTCTTTTTTTAGAAAAATATATTATTAATATTGAAATAACATAACAACTTAGATGGATATGTGTACACTTAATGACCATGTAAGATTCTTCTTACGATTTTCATAAAGGATACAGATTAAACTAAACATAAAAAGTTAACCTAAAAGTAAAATTTAGCTATACATATAAATATAGCTAAAGAGATTAAATGACATTAGTGTAATTAATACTAACTACTACATCATTCAATAAATTAATTATATTAAAATTATATTTTCAAAACTCACACGGAAAGGTGTTTCCATATATATTATACTTAAAAATATCATGTAATCCAACCCAATTGGATTGTGTTTTATTTATAGTTGGGTCAAATATCATGGATAACTCGATACTTAACTCAAGTCTCACTATTATAGACAAATTGTGTTATATTCTTTTTTGACAAATATTTTCTACACCCAATCATTTTTAATCTGCACCCAATATATTTTTTTAATTTTCAAAAATGTCCTTAATTTCGGAAATAAAAATCTGGAATTGAAAATAATATATTTTGGAAAAATAAATCTGGAAGTGATTATTGAGTTTCGGAAATAAAAATCCAGAAACAAAAATTAAAATTCTATTTCAGACAAAAAAATCCAGAATTGAAAAATAATATATTCCGGAAATAAAAAATCCAGAAAAGAAATTATTGTATTTTGGAAATGAAAATCTGGAAACAAAAATGAAAAACCCATTCCAGATAAAAAAATCCATAATATAAAATTTCGTTCCGAAAAAAAAATCCATAACACATATTTCTGAATTTTTTTTAGGACAGTTTCGTCTTTTTCGTGAAATCGAGTGCAGTGATATGGTGCAGGAAGCAATTACCTTTTTTTTATGTCTTCAATTAGTTTAGATATATTTGTTATGACTTAATTTATCGTCTTATTTTATGATTGTGTTTTTTTTAAAGTAAGTTGTTACTTAAAATTTACAATTTTTAATATTATTTTTTTTTTCAAAATCTTGATCTAATTGACTCAACTTAATCCAACATGTTCAAGATTAAGTGAGGTTGAATTGAGTTTAGCATAAAAAAATGTATAAACTCAACTCAATCCCACCCAATATTTTTTTAGTGAGTTGGGTGAGTTTGCCCAAATTCTACCCAACTCAACCTACAAACACCTCAATACAAATAATTTGATTACCAACTTATTTTTATTCATTTTTTTCATAAAATTTGACATATAAATAATCAATTATACCATTTAACACTACAAGAAAATCATCAAATTGTAACTAAATTTAGAGACAAAAAATAATTAGTATATTAACTAAATTAGATACTAATTTAGAGACTAAAAAAATATTCATATCTAAAGTGGTTTCTATTATTAATACACATTTATAAAATAATTTCTAAATTTGTATATAAATTAACTACTTAAGTTTTAACGACTAATATTTTAGATTCTAAATGAGTCTCTAAAAGACTAATAGAGACTAATTTAGAATACAAAGTAGTAAGTAGCTAAAACCATGGTAGCTAATTGTTAGATACCAATTTAGAAACCATTTCATAAATTTTTATTAATAATAAAAGCTACTTTAGATAGCAATAATATTTTTTAGTTTATAAAATGGTATCTAATTTAATCAAATAGTAACTAATTATTGGTCTCTAAAATTAGTTTTTATTTAATGTATTTCTTGTAGTGTAACTATAACACAAAATCCTATGACATAAATGTATAAGAAGTTTATTAATCTCTTTAATGTTTAATAACTTACAATCCTATTTTCTCATATAACAATTTTCTAAAAACAAAAGCAAGAAAAAGGATAAACTACCAAATACAAAATAATTCTTCATAAATTAATCTCACCATAAGTCATATGCGTATGACTATAATAAAAAAATCACATTTTATTTTCTAATTCACACTTTATCGGTAGATCAACACATAAATCTTAGTATCAAATGAATACACAAGAAGGAGTTTAACTTACGACTTTCAGAAGACTTATATTAAGTATGACATACCAAAATGTAGCATTTAACTCATTCTAAGCACCTTAAGTATGCAAACCCTCAACATCATAGGTTAGAGTAAATTTAAAGCATTCAATATGTGGCTACATGCATGTGTTCCAAATATGAAATAGACTTTCCATAAATTTATTGGCACCTGAAGTCTTAATATATATGATTTAGGCACTTAGTGAAGTTAGAATATCTTTATGAAACATATGTCTTTCTACTTGATACATGCATTCAAACAATGATTCACATGTCAACTTAGGTTTCTATGCTCAACTAAATTCATGCAATATATTATATATGTATTATTCACAAGCATTACAATAGAATTTCAATCAATACATAACATCAATTTAAACCACAACATCACAATATTACATTAAATAATTGAACTAAATAATGGTTTAGACTCCATAAATACCACTTCAGTGGCTTACAAAAGAATACACTGAAAACATGTTACTAGAACCTCCTCACTCCAATTATGTGGTATCGCTTGATTGTTATGCACTTATGTTACTAGAGAAAATAACGAAAAGATTTACCTTAAACCAATAAAAATCGATCACTTGGTAATGAGCTTAGAGAATTGTTACTAACTCTCTTGTTCAAGTTCTGGTCATGCTTAAGCAAAGATAACTATCACTCACGGGTTTAATTGCTTGCACAAATGATAGTGATCTGCGTTCAAGTTTAGCACTCAAGCAAAATACGTAGAAAAAACAAATTTTGCAGAAAGCTCAAAACCAACCCAAAACAATTTTTAATCAATTCAATTATCCTACCAAGTTTAAAACATAGTTTTGTGCCCCACCAAAAACACAATTTAGCTCATCATCAATTCATCAGCAACTACAATTATACAAATAAACCAATAAATCAATCTCAATTTAAGGTTTTTTTTATCAGCAAAGAAAGGGGATCACTTCAGGGGTGTCCCAACCCGTATACAAAACCGGAAACAAAAAATCAACATCAATTTGCTACCAAAGTACACTTACTGTAGTAGCAGACCACAAACCCCCCAACCCACTAAAGGTCCACAACAGACCCAAACAGAGCAACAAAAAAAAGTCCAGAAGCTCCATGTTTGAATTGCAGTACTACATGTGGTCCAACCAGCCACACTAGCACGGGTTAAAAAATATGTTGCACTTGATGGGCTTTTGCTGAAAACACCAACCAACAACTCTTTCCACAAAAACCAACCCAGCTTTGGCAGCACATCAGCACCTTCAGGTGCACCATTCGGAGCTCCAGACATAGGCAAACCAACCACTTGATTTGGGTCTACCCTGCATCTACCAATCAAAACCAGAAAACCTACCTCTCCAAACAACATCATCATCCAGTAATTGAGCCCTTCTTGAAGCTTGAATCAAAGACCATATAAAACCCCTTGAATGATGCATAGGAAGCCAAGCTAAAAGGCATAAAAAACATAGTTGAAACTTGCTACATTTGATGGCCCCCTGCAACAAACTAGTGAGCTTTACCTGTAGTCAACCAGTACCTCTTTCCACAAAAAAATAACCCAGCTTCGACAACACATCAACACCTTCAAGTGCACCATATAGAGCTCCAGACATAGGTAAACCAACCACTGCATTTGATTTGAATCTGCCCTGCCTCTTCGGATAAAAAAATTAGAAAAACTACCTCTCCAAACAGCAACATCATCCAGTAAATGAGCCCTCCTTGAAGTTTGTATCAAAGGCCATATTAAACCCCTTCAATGATGCATTTGAAGACAAGCTAAAAGGCATAAAAACCAGAGGTATGTATTGCCACTGATGTCCCTTATTGAGGAGATAGACGTTGGACATTTCCCTATTACCTCATCCTCCCCTAAAACAGTCCACCATAACTAGAGAATCTTAACACCAACAATTCCATAGCATTTCCTCCCCTACTGTGAAGATACACCAACTTGACTCCAAACATGCTCAAACTTCAACCTTTGCTACTTAAGCATTAATTAGGGTACATAAGCCAATATGAAAAAAGCACAATTATAAGATTTTACCCTATATTTCTATCATAACCAAGATAGCAATTGGGTTAAGTGAAATATTTCTTCAGCATCCGGAACCCCTTGTTTAAAGATAACCGCATTTATATGTTCCCAAATACATCTTACAATAGCCACCCACGTACCTTTCCAAACTTGATTCTACTTAAAATTGAGATGCACTAAGAGAAAGTTCTCAAAGTGAAATTTCAGGTCATTATGTTGTGCTAGAAAAATACCAATCCATCTAACAAAGTGTCCATACTCTTTGTGCAAAAGTATAGTCTAAGAACAAATGTTGGGTCATTTCTTCCGAAGCTTGGCAAAGCGTACATACTGAGGAGTTAACTGACACACCTCTCCGAATAAGATTGATTCTAGTTGGAACTCTATCTAACAGAATCCTCCAAGCAGTGATTTGTGCTTTTGGCATTGCATTTGCTTGCCATAATATTTTAAAAATATCATTTGAAGCACCGCTGACCTGGGTATACATACTAGCATAAGTTGACTTCACCGAGAAAGCCCCTAATGAATCCCCTCCCCAAACTACATAGTCCTTAGATTCCTTGTTCAGAGCCCCCTTTGCTATGTATCTTAGCAAATCCTCCTCCAATACAGATTCACATTGGAACCTCACCCTTCTCCATTTAAGCTACCATTACCACCCAATCTCTCCCCACTTACCAACCTCACCCACCGTTAACCCCTGATCCAAAGACAATGAATGTAGTCTAGGATATAAGGTTATGAGATTCATTTTATCTACTCAAGCATCCTCCCAGAATCTGACTTTGTCCTCGGATCCAATTTTCCAAGTGATGGCCTTTTGAAACCAACCTCCTTTTTCTCCCTGACCACAAACTACATCTAAGTCTCTCCACCGCCAGGATTGGTAATTCCGGTGGCATCGACTACTCCCACTTGCCAAAAACGTACTTAGATGCTAAAACATCTTACCATTTCCCTTTTTCATCATTCTGCAGCCTCCACTTCCATTTTGCCAAAAGAGCATAATTAAACTTTATGACATCTTTACCCCCAACCCTCCTTCCTCTAGAGATTTACATACATTCTCCCAACTGACCCAAGAGATTGATTTGCGATCTCCTCCCCAACCCCAAAGGAACCTCCTTTGGATACTGACTATCTTATCACACACCGAGCTGGGGCTTTATAAATAGAGAAGTAGAAGAGAGGAATAGTAGTAAACACCGATTTAAGCAAACAAATTCTACCGGCCAGAGATAGATGTCTAACTCTCCAACTACTCAGTCTAAAACTTATCTTGTTGACAACTGGTTCCCAAAATTGCTTTTTCCTTCGGTTGTCCCCTACTTCTAGCCCCAAGTATTTAAAAGGGATCTTCATAGGAAAGCAGTTAAGGGATTTTGCATAAATTTCAAGGGTGCTCCTGTCAACATTAATACCTGCCATTCTTGATTTATGGAAGTTGATCTTTAGTCCAGAAACTAGTTCATAACACCTAAGTATCGCCTTAATCGTAAAGATATTGGTGTAGGAGTTTTCACACATGAAAAAAAGTGTCATTAACAAATTGAAACAAGCATATTTCAATCTCATTGCACCCCACTTTTATACCTGAGAGCAATTTTGCCTTAACCGCTTGCCTCCCAAGCTCTGACAGACCGTCAACAACAATTAGGAAGAGGAACGGTGCCAACGGATCACCCTGTCTCAGACCCCTAGATGGTATAAATTCCTCTGTCGGACTACCATTGACTAGAGCTGACACCGATGCAGATTCCAAGCAACCTCTAACCCATTTTGTCCATTTACTATGGAAACCCAGTTTGTTCAACATATCATACAAGAAACTCCACTTCACCGAGTCATATGCCTTCTCATAATCCACCTTCATACACACCCTTGTCCTCCTTTTCCTTTTCAACTCCTCAACCACCTCATTTGCCATAAGAACACTATCGAGCATTCCTTTATTCTTTAAGAAAGCTGATAAGTTTTCATCTATAACCAAAGGGAGGACATCCTTAATGCGGCATGATAACACCTTAGCAATGATCTTGTAAAGAGTGCCCACTAACGAAATGAGTCTAAATTGATATAATTTTGTGGGGTCACTTATTTTGGGGACTAAAGTAATGAAGGAAGCATTGCATCCCTTCGGAATACTTCCCGTATGTAGGAAAAACTGAATAGCTTCCATAACATCCTTCTTAATAGAATCCCAATTATTCTTAATGAAGAAGAAGTTGAATCCGTCTGGTCCTAGGCTCTTTGAACCTTCACATTGTCACACAACTTCTTTACTTCACCCTTAGTGAAGTCTAGAATCATACTTAGACTGGTTTCCCTAGGAATAGATTTGAATTCCACGAAACCAAGATTAACACCAAAATCTTCTGTAGCCTTAAACCTGTCTTCAAACAACTTCTTAGCTTCCTTTCGAACAACTTCCGGTTCCTCACACCATTGGTTATCAACCTCAACCCCTTTGACTTCATTTCAGAGTTTTCTCCACCTAATAACTGAGTGAAAGAATTTGGAATTAGATTCTCCATGCTTAAACCAGTTTGCTCTCGCTTTTTGCCTGAATAATGATTCAAGCTTCTTATAAATCACTCTTAACTGGCTAAGAAGCTCCAACCTTCTCAACTTATCGTTCTCTCCCAAATCACAACTTAAGATACCTGACAATTGCTATCAATCCAAGTATTAAGTAGAAATGAGTGTAAATTCACTACAATTATGAAGATGTGGTGCAATATAACCAAGCAATACAATCACAAATTAAACTAGTTCAGAGAATATTTTTCTCAATTGATAAACTAATAATGAGCTTAAACACTAACCAAAAAAGAAATCGATAATTTTTCTATAATGAAAAGGTACTTACTCCAAATTATTATTATTTTTGGATATAAATGGTTAAAGACAAGTCAACAACTACACGATATATTAAGAAATAACGTTTAAACTTAACTCAACTTTACAAAATCAACTCATAAAGTGAGGTTTGCATCCACTTATATACTATGAAATGTTATTAAATCTAGTTGATGTGAGATCTCTAGTACACGCCCCTCACTCCGAGATCTGTCAACTCGTAAGTGAGACTATATATTTTTGGGTGATCCGATAGCAGTTCAATAGTGGGTAGCCATAAGGGCAACAAACTCTATACACTCTAAATGACTCATATTAAAAAGTGGAGTTTAAGTCTCACCCTAACAAAACTGACTTATAAGGTGGATTTGCACCCACTTATATACTATGAAAGATTTTTATCTCTAGTTGATGTGTGATCTCCAACACAATAAGATCTAATTTTAAAAGAGATGAGAAATGGAGTTAAAATTTGAGAGAAGGATGGAGAAGGAGCAAGTTAAAAAATAGAACAAAAGAAAGAAAGAAAAAGACGGAAAAAGGTAAAGAAAGGAAAAAGGCATGGGTCTTGGACCTAATGTCTTGCATACTATAGAAGGCTGCTTCTTCCTGCACCTCCATACCTTCTTCTCTCACCTCCATATATTTTCGTATTTCCAAAAATGCCCCTCTGTAATATTCCGGATTACATAATCCGGAAGTCATTTTTCAAATTTGTAATTAGCTTTCGGATTATATAATCCGGAAGTCTTTTTTCAGATGCATGATTACTTTACAGATTACATAATCTGGAAGTCTTTTTTAACTTTCGGATTATGTAATCCGGAAGTCTTTTTTCAAAAGCGTTTCTGGATTACATAAGTTATTCTATGGGGGTGGCACAAGAAGGATAAAAATGTATTTTCATGTTATGTATGGAGGTGTCAGAAGAAGATGTGGAGGTGCAGGAAGAAACAGTCACTATAGAATTCTAATTTAATAGTTAGATTGATTAAATTTACATTATTCTTATTATTTTACATACACGTATGTGTATATATATATATATATATATATATATATATATATATATATATATATATATATATATAATATCATATATATAATTATATATATGTTATATTTTTTTTGTATTTCAAACTATCTATTTGACATATTTTTATACTAG
>Ga0123342_1002521_pt1 | contig 30424 bp, 19 predicted proteins | sample Turbeawhitnodule_FD_89960 | JGI IMG/M metagenome (GOLD analysis project Ga0123342, IMG submission 89960) | Root nodule microbial communities of legume samples collected from Mexico - Turtle bean Mexico white nodule | ecosystem: Host-associated > Plants > Roots > Nodule | place: Mexico: Nepantla... | reverse complement strand
GGTCCGAACCCTAAAAATACCTCCCGGTCAGATTTAAGATTCTCAATTTGTCACGAAAAATTAAAAGTAAAACAACAATACCAATAATCAATCAAGAACTGAATATTAATATATAAAATATCAAATATCACCTCAATACATAAGAGTTTGAGCAGATTACTCCCAATCCAAAAGGGTAGAATTAGCCACGCATACTTCTATCACCTTCCATTCTCCCCAATTGGGTTACAGTTCACTCTATGGTGTTTTCTTCTCAATCTCGCACACTAAGGTTGAGCCTCTAGCCCTCTATTTATCCTAGTTTTCTAGGGTTAGGTTGTTTCCTATGTCGCGCTAATGGGCTAAATGATAAAACATAAAAAAAGTTCTCCAATCTTCCTTAGAAATCTGCAATTAACACCAAATTTGGGAATAAAATACTCTTGTTCAAATAAAGATAATAAAAAATGTAAAAAGGTCTAAATTCATAAATTAGGAATTATTTTATATGTAAATTAGCAATAAATCCTCATAAGTGCCTATATTTTAATATGAAATATTACTGAAATTAGACACTTATCATTAATACTATTAATTTAATCTAAGCGTATATTTATATAGTGAAGTTAATCAATTGACTTTTTATTTTATTAAATTATATTTACACCCAAAGTCCAAAATCTATTTCATATGAGTCACGTTATAAAACTAATTTACATAATTTTCTAACATTCTCTTACTTAACTCATATGAGCTATAATACTTTCATCATTTAATAATTACATAAATAATAATGTGCAGCATGGAAAAACCTTACATAATTTTTGGTTCTATCATCAATCAAAATCATGAATACAAAATAATAAGAGTCATGACGGTTACATGTCATTTAATCAACACTTCATGTATTACTATATCATCATTTCTCTTTAATATGACTTTATAACGAAAAGTTCATAATGAATTCAAACATAATGTCATTTTCATCAACAATGACATAATTTGTTTTCCACACCATAATTTGCATGCATATACATAAAATATAGAAAACATAGATTTCAAAAACTTATATCAATTAGCTCAAAGTGTCAAATAAGCATTAATAACAACATTTATCCTTTACTAGAAGACATAATGTCCATATTCTCAACATGACCAATAAACAATACAGTAAATGTTTTGGACGGTAACCCTCTTGTTAAAACGTCAACAATTATATAAGATCAGTGCTAATATGTTCTATTGGCACTTTATGTTTCTGAACTTTCTCTTTAATGACAAAGTATTTCAATTACATATGTTTAACACATTTCGAATACTTGTCGTTTTAGAAAATAAGACAATTGCAGAATTATCACAATAAATTCTCAGTGGCTTGACAATACTGTTAACAGTTCCAAGTCGTGAAATAAAATTTGACAACCAATTAGCCTGAACCGTGGCCTCAAAGCATGCCACAAATCCACCTTTCATGGTGGACGCAACAATGACTAACTGCTTCACACTTTTCCACAAAATTGCTCATCTGGCTAAAAGATACACATAACCAAATGTGAAATTTCTGTAATGTTGTAATTATATAGTACTTGAGAATAATTATTATTTATTATACATAATTTTTCTAAAAAAAATTAATAAAATAAGTTATATTAATAAAGATAAAATTAATAATAAATTGTATACAAATAAAAAATTATAAAACAATTATATAAATGAAATCTCCTTATTAATATTTTTATATTGTAAATAACTATTATAATATTTAATTTTATTTATATCACTTCACCCATCCCTTAGTGTAGGTTTTTAATTAAGGCTTTGTTTGAATTTCACTAAGTGAATTTGACTCTTGAGACAAAAGTGAGGAAAAAAGTAAGATTGTTTAAATTAAAGGAAAAGTAAGATGATTTAAATTTCGAAAAAATTAAAATGGTTTAGATTAAGGAAAAAATATGAATAATAAAAAATATATATAAAGTTTGTGATATAATAGGTAGGATTAATAAAATAATTATTATTCTTATTATGATTAAGAATAAAATATCACTTTTGATACATTTGATAGAATAAGTCCTGAAATGAGAGTTTCTAACAACATTCTCCTGAAGCATGTTTCAAAAACTGTCATTCATAACTCTTGAAAATAATTTCTGTTGATCTAATTTAAGAAGTAAACTGGTATCTTTTTTATTTAATATTTTCTAATTACATAATCATTAATATATTCTATTAACACAATTAATATCTGGATTAATATATTCTCTTAACAATATTAATATCTAAGTTTTAATAATATTAAATATCAAATGCTTTATTTATGTAAATTTCAAACATGGATTTTGGTCAACTATAGAAAGAAGAAAATTAGCAGTAACTATCTTTTTTTAGTACAATATTAAATCCTTTAAAAGATATTAAATTATTTTTTAATTTTTTTAAGACATAATTAATTGCTGTTGAAATGTGCATTCACATATTATGTTTCTTTTCCTTGTTGTTACTCTTAATCTATGAAGCTCGGACACTTATCTTAAAAGGTGTGTCGGTGTCGTATACTCATATCAGACACGGACACTCGTACGACACTTGTAGAACACGTATCCATGAAGTGTCTATTTCAAAAAGTATTTGTTGGATTTATGATAATTCTAGTACGATTTTAACACAATTTTAAAAAGGAAAAATACATTAATTTTCTAAAAACTCAAATTTATTGTATAAATTTTTATTATGATTATAAAAATAAGAAACAAATCTTTTTGAACCAGTCATGAAAAACATTTTTTTGCTTCAAAAAATAATCTGGAACATACTTGTACATATAAATCTTTATTGTCAATTTATATAATTCATAATTATATAATATATAGATATGTGTCCTCGTATCCTACATTTTATATATTATACGTATTGTCGTATCTCTGTTGTATCAGTGTCTGTGTCAGTGTATGTGTTAAATAGTTTTTAATCTCTTAATTATAAAATAAATACTTTATGTAACAAAGCAAAGTCAAAGTGTAACACCTATTATTATGTAACGAAAATGTTTGTTTGTATATATGTTACATGAGATGAAAACAAGGGTTACGTGCGTTAATTGTTTCTAACCCTTTTATCTTGATATGTTTGTTATTTATGTTCACATCAAATTCATAAATTTAATTATCTAATAACCAAAATCAATTATTTCCCCCTTTACTTATTCCACACCCTTCTTTGTAACAGACAACAATTATATATTCTGCATTGGAAATAGGTCCTCTGTTAAGCCAAATTCTCTATTACATTCCCCTCAAAGTTACTACAAGCAAATAAGTTTAGCATGAAGATGTTTGATAAACCATTTTCCGCAACTGCTTTTGTTTTGTTTTTTATCCTTTGTGATGTGTCTCTAGCGACAGCAGAGAATACAAAGGATAATAAAAAGAGTACTTACATTGTTCATGTGGCCAAATCTGAAATGCCAACAATCTTAAATCATCATTCAATTTGGTATAGATCCATTTTGAAATCTATATCTAACTCTGCAGAAATTCTCTACACCTATGACAATGCGATTCATGGATTTTCTGCAAGATTAACTCTTGAAGAAACCCAATTACTGAAGAGTCAAATCGGGATTCTAAAGGTGCTACCGGAAAAAATATACAAGCCACTCACAACTCGAACACCGCAGTTTCTTGGTCTGGATAAAATCACAGACACGTTTCCTGCGTCAAATGCGACGAGTGACATCATTATTGGACTCCTCGACACTGGTGTTTGGCCCGAAAGCAAGAGTTTTGACGATGCCGAACTGGGACCCGTTCCTACGAGTTGGAAAGGCAAATGTGAATCAGGTCAGAATTTCACTGCAGCCAATTGCAATAAAAAGTTAATAGGAGCCAGGTTCTTCCTCAAAGGCTTAGAGGCCTCAGTGGGTCCACTTAATGCAACCAAACAGTTTCGATCACCACGAGACTCTGACGGCCATGGCACCCACACTGCAAGCACAGCTGCAGGTTCTGCAGTGAAAGGTGCAAGCTTATTCGGTTATGCTTCTGGGGTAGCGCGAGGAATGGCCCCACACGCTAGAGTGGCCATCTATAAGGTTTGTTGGGAAGATAACTGCGTTGGTTCTGATATATTGGCGGCAATGGACGCGGCCATCGCTGACAATGTGAATGTCATTTCAGCATCGCTCGGAGGACAAGCAGTTGATTATGATGAAGAAAACCTTGCCATTGGAGCCTTTGCAGCAATGGAGAAAGGGATTGTGGTTGCATGTGCTGCAGGAAACGATGGTCCTACTGACTCTACTCTCCAAAATGTAGCACCTTGGATGATCACTGTGGGAGCTGGCACAATAGATCGTGATTTTCCAGTATATGTCAAACTCGGGAATGGAAAAAACTATTCTGGAGTTTCAATTCATGATGGCAGTCTTACGCCTCGTACTTTTGTGCCACTCATATACGCTGGGAATGCAGGCGTGAAAACAGGTGCAGAGTTGTGTCTGACAGGTAGCTTGGATCCAGAAAAGGTCAAGGGGAAAATCGTGTTCTGTGATCGTGGAAATATTTCAAGGGTGGAGAAAGGGCTTGTGGTGAAATCTGCTGGTGGTGTGGGCATGGTGTTAGCCAATGGAAAAATTGACGGAGAGGAATTGGTGGCGGATGCCCATCTTTTGCCAACAGCTGCAGTGGGTTTCAGTGCCGCCAAAGCCATCAAGATGTACTTGCAACAGGCACAAAATCCAACAGCAACACTTGTGTTCCAGGGAACAGTGGTTGGTATTCAGCCGTCACCAATTGTTTCGGCGTTTAGTTCTCGAGGTCCAAACCCAATCACACCAGACATATTGAAACCCGATTTCATTGCTCCTGGTGTAAACATCTTAGCCGCATTTACGAAAGCAGCAGGCCCCACTAACCTCGACCAGGATGATAGGCGTGTGGATTTTAACATAATCACTGGAACATCCATGGCATGCCCTCACGCTAGCGGTATAGCAGCTTTGATTAAATCAGTTTATCCAAATTGGAGCCCTGCAGCAATTCGGTCTGCGCTTATGACCACAGCTTATGTGTCTTACAACAATGGTAAAAAGCTATCAGACAGTGCCACAAATGGCCCCTCAACACCCTTTGCAGTCGGTGCCGGACACGTGAACCCCATTGCCGCGCTTAATCCAGGACTTGTTTATGATCTCACAGCTGATGATTACCTCAACTTCCTTTGTGCATTAAACTACACTGCTAAAAGGATTGAAGCTGTGGCGAGGAGAAAGGTAAGCTGTGATGCACAAAAGCACTACAGTGTAACAAACTTAAATTACCCTTCGTTCGGCGTGGTGTTTAAACAAGTAGCAAGAAGCTCCAGTGCAACCGTAGTTAAACACGAGCGAACTCTTACTAACGTTGGGGTCGCAGGAACATACAAAGCATCAGTTACCTTGGATAACCCATCTGTGAATATCACGGTTGAGCCAAATGTGTTGAGTTTCGGCAAAAATGAGAAAAAATCATACAGTGTAATATTTACAGGTTCGCATCCGACACCACGAAGTAAGTCTGGTTTTGGACGTTTAGAATGGTCAAATGGAAAAACTATTGTCGGCAGTCCTATCTCAATTATATGGGAAAAGTGACCTAATTGAAAGTTGTAGGAATACTTATTAGTTTCTTGAGTTTAATAAAAGTGAGTTGATTACTTACAAGTTGAATTTCTCCCCTTTTTTTTTCATTATTGAGTCTTTGGTTCTTGGATAGTAACAGATGAGGTAACTATAATTAAAGATATTCCGAGAATAAAGTTAATCTAAAAAAAAATTTAAGTATTTTTTTATTAATCACTATTTTTCTAGTATGAATTTACAAATGGGATCATGTTTTATAAATAACTTAATTATTACTAGTTAATGAAGTTTGAGTAATGATACATTGAAAATTACATTTTCTATTGAAAATTACATTTTCTATTGAAAATTACATTTTCTATTAATTACATTTTCTATTGAAAATTACATTACAATTCTTAATATCATTATTTTAGTATTTTTTCATATCATTAATTCTAAACATATATTTTATTATATATTTATTTTTAAATTCATCATATCAAGAAAAATTGTATTTATTTTTAAATTTCAAGAAAAATTGTATAGAATTTTAAAGGTTGTCAAAAATTGTTTTTTCTGAAGTAGTTTTTTTAGGATTTCTAATAAACCTTTTACAAAACGAGCTGAGATATTGAGAAGGTGTCGACAGGATACCGATCATTCAAAATAGGGTAATACAACTAATAAAAAGTGTTATTATGATATAATAAATAAATGTGAATGCTAGAATTAATCTATCCATTTATCTATACTATTTCTTTAATTCCTTTTCTTATGTCCTTTAAAGTTTTTTTTTTCAGAAATCAATAAATATAACATTTTTTAATTCTAATAATGAAACAATTATACAGTGTTATATTAAGTGGTGTTTTAAAATTAATATATATGTATATATATATATATATTAATAATTATATTAATTTTTATTTTGACCATTATTTTTTGAATTAGCTATTTTATAATAATAATTAGAAAAACGCTTCTAGACGAACTTTATATATATATATATATATATATATATATATTAATCATTATATTAAATTTTATTTTGACCATTATTTTTGAATTAGCTATTTTATAATAATAAATAAATAAAAAATGCTTCAAGCCCAAGTTTGATACATCATTTAATAAAGAGGAAAAGATGTCAGGGAAAAATAATAGAATTCCAAAGATTAAGAATAAATAAAAATCCTTTTTAAAAACATATCTTCAAGAAAAAAAACTCTTCCTCAAAATGTTTTCTCTCAAAATCTTACAGTATTTTTTTTTTAAAAAAAAGTGATTAAATTGGTTAATTGTTTGTATTCTTTAAACTAGAAAAAATTTTTATTCATTATTTTAAAATAAACTTTAATTATTATAAATGATGATGAATTATTTTGGTATTAAGTTATATGAAAGCATATTAGAAAAATATTAATTGATTATTTCAAGAAATCTTAAAAAGCTATTATTGAATCAGCCAATTGCAAAAGTTTAACTGAAATCAGTAAGGAAGGATATAAAAGATAAAACATAAAATATAAAGGTAAAGAGAGATTGCATAAACAATTAATTTTACACGAATTGAATCTTCCTCAACTTACATTTTACCTCCACATGAGACATGTTATATAAGGCCTCAAAATATTGATTCTTTAAAATTAATATATAATTTTAAGGTTTTGTTTGCATAACGGTGATAGTGGAAAGGGAAGTAAAGAAGGGGAAAAAATTTGAAAGTTATATTTTTTTTTTTTTGAATGTAGGGAAAATGAGTTCAAAATGATTAGATTTAAGTGAAAAGTTGGTAGATGATATGCTCAATGTGACTTAAATATAAAAAAATATTTAAGTGTATAATTAATTGATTTATGAAAATACTTTTCACTTAAATTTTTTGAAGGATTTGAATTAAAATAAAAAAGAATGTTTACAAATAAAAGTTTAAATATATTTGTGTTTGAAATTTACAATTAAAGATTTAAAAAAAAAAAATATTATTACGTAAAAGAAATGATATTCGTAAGTATAATTCATAACGTTGATGAAAAAATTAAATTGGTAATAGATGTATATGAGACATCGTAATTGAAATGTAAATGAAATAAGTTGAAGTTACAACAATAAAAGGGAACAAGTCTAAGAAGAAGCATGAAAGTAAAATGGAACCACAAATTCAAAGTACAATAACAAATCACCATGAAGTCAAAGACTACTAAATTACAACAAATTATTGACATTTCTTAACCATGCAACCTACAAGTACAAACAAATTATTGACATTTCTTAACCATGCAACCTACAAGTACAATCTAAGATTTCATGTAAATGTACTATGACATGTTCACTTTGTTAATCTTTAATTTAACATCAAATTAAGAATGTAATTAAAAATGATTAATGTAATGTAAATGAAAGAAGAAATTTTAATCCATTGATGTGATTTAATAGAAAGAATAAACTATAATTGATTATGTACGAGGGTATAATTGATTAAGCACCTCAAGCTAATCAATTGATTACCCACCATAACCTAATTGATTAACAAGCTAAACTTTTTTTTTTTTTTTTTATAATTTTTCAAAGTATAATCGACTATGTTAGGACTTGTAACCGACTAAGCAATTTTTCATAATCAATTATAAACCAAAATTCAACCCTTCAACATGCATTTTTTACTATTCACCAATTCCAAAACTCCAACCATGCCCGCACACTCAACATCACCATGCAAGGGTGATGACTTTCTATGGCAAGTGCACCATATTTTCAGAAGTAATAATTTGTCTCTAAGGACGAATATCGATCCCACAAGGAACAATTGAATATTCAAGTAAAAGATTCGCTAAATATAAAAACAAAATAATAAAAGTTGGTTTGAGGATTGTTATGATGATAAGAATTAATAAGAAAACAAATCAACGAGTAATTGCTTCAATTAAAAAAATAGGAATTGAGTTTCATCTCTCTAACTCTCTTGTATTTTGATTAGCATGTCAATATTAAGTTCTTTGATTGAAATTGATGTCCGTAGAAAATTCATTTATATCGATTTATCGCCTATAAAATCCTTAAGAATGTTTCCTAAATATCGATCTCTCGCATACTTATAAAAACAACTTAGAATCACATTCAAGTTTATCTCCAGTACTCAAATATGTTAAGTATTACTGTTTAGGTCCGAATCCTAAAAATACCTCTCGGTGGTCGGATTTAAAATTATCAAGATGTCAAGAAAATTTAGAAGTAAAACAACAATAACAATAATCAATCAAGAACTGAATATTTTAAAGGTTTAGGGTCAATAGTCAATTTGATCTAATGATTTTTAAAAATATAAATTTCGTCCAAGGTTTGTTAAAAAAATGTAATTTAATTTGGTCTTTTTTGTTAAATTTACATATACGACGTTAATTGATGATGATGATGTGATAAGGGCGAGTTACACTATTATGCACACATATCTTCATGAATACCAAAAAATACCAAATTGCATACTTTTAACAAATATTAGAACGGAAGATTTTTTTTTTAAAAATACTATATCAAATGAACATTGATGCTTAATAATATAGGACAAAAAAAAGTAATTAAACCAAATATAAATGTGTATGTACTGGCCATAAGCTCGGGGTGACTGTATGCATCCCTTAACCGAGCCTTTATTGTCATCAATAACCATCATGAGTAAAACAGTATAATCAATGAACCTTAAATGATGAGCGACTATTTATGGAATAATAAATAACATTTATGTGACTAATCCAAATGACTCATAACAATCCACTTAGAGGATACCACCTGATTAATCTATAAATATTTACTCTCCAGAAAGTACGTGATATATTATGTATATTATGATATATTATATTATATTCTTAACTCTTATACTAAGAAACTTACCATCTTTGTGCTTCTACTTAAGCATCAGAGAGTCTCTTGTAGGAGATGAACCTTCCCCTTTCATCGAAAATCAATTGAAAGCTCGTTGCTTGAGGAATACGAGCTACTCTCCAAATCCATTTTTATTGAGGTACTCTCCAAATCCATTTGGAACAAAATGAATCACTCATCCCAAACTTTCCCCACTAATCTTCATAATTTAGAGAGGTACTTCATCACAAAATAGACTAACACAACTTTCTCTACCTCCAAATCCACTTCTTCACCGGTAGATATATCCAACCAAACACAATGCAAACGAGGATGAGAAAGAGAAATCTCTAAAAATTTCTTAGTAACCCTGCGTTAAAGTACTGTAATAAATTAAGATTGTTTTACCCTTATTTAACCACTCGCCTCTGATGCTGTTGCTGTACGGAGGTTCTGCAATTACACTTTTTTTTTTTTTTTTTGTTTTCAATTACAATAATTATTTCAATATAATAACAGAAAAAAGAGGCAGAATCATGGTTTATCTAGCCTCTGCCAGATACCATTCAGTCGTCGGAATGAATAATCGGAGGACAAAATTCCTCACATCAATTATACCTAACAGCATCATTTCAACGCTCTACGACGTGGCATCTCTGTGTCGTTGCGGAGAACATGACTTCAGTAGCGCTTCTGAATCAGATTGGACAGATTTTCCCGTAGAGAACGCCTACGAGCTGTTGGGAGTGTCCGAGACCAGTTCCTTTACCGAAATTAAAGCGTCGTTTCGAAAATTGGCCAAAGAAACTCACCCGGACCTGGCGGAGTCAAGCCATGATTCCAGTGCGTCTCGACGATTTGTGCAAATTCTGGCTGCCTATGAGGTTTGTGCAACTCATGCTCAGGCATATGAATTATGATTAGTGTCGTTCATGACTATAGCCTCAATCAGAAATGTAGGAGTGGTTTTATTCCTGATCAAAATTTTGAGACAGCTTAAATTAGAGCTTGAATACAAACGAATCAACCTTGCTTGGCTTATAGAAGAATGCCCTATGGTTATGATGAGGGGATATTTCTTTTACGGTTGTGTTAGTGGACAGAATGATTGGTTGTTTTGAATATCCTGAGTAGGAAGTTGATAATTGTGAAATTGAGAAACAACATGCTGGTAATAACGTTTTGCCAGTTATTTTGTTTCTCCATTGAATCTGTTTAGTTAGCTCTTAATCACAGAAAAATTTGATAAATTGATGTAATGAGTTCTCAGAAACTCCCCTAGATACTGATGTGAGTATTGTGAACAACTGTCCACTGCTCTTGAAGGATTTTCTTCATCCAATAGTTCAATCAAATGAAAAATCAGATGGGAAGGTGCTTAATGGCTGTCTTGTTGATGCTTGATAGTTTGTAATGCCCAATGTTTGAATAAATAGCATCAATTTGATAGATTTGCTCTTGTCATTCTGGTGTTCAATTTACTACATTATTCTTTAGCGCATTGAGTGCTTGACCGGAACACGGGTCAAGTCAGTGGTGATTTGTGTGTATTCTTTTCTTCAATTTTGGATATGTTGTCGGTCTAATGCATATTTTGTTGGTGCTTTTGCTGATTTGTTGGCTATAATGTGTTCAGCCTATTGGCAAGATGACCACGTCGTACTTCATGATTTTAACTTCTGGAATTTTACAGAATATATATGGAGTCTGTGTGGGTACTAGAGTCTAGAGTGAGGTTTTTCCTTGGTTACATTACAGGGAATATGAATTAACAGGATAATCTATGATGCATTGCAGATTCTTTCAGACTCTCAAAAGAGAGCCCATTATGACATGTATCTGTTGTCTCAGAAAAAGCTTATGCAAAAGCATTCTGAACAGGGTTCAAAATTGTATATTTACAATTCACAAGCTACTACGTTCAAGGAGATGGAAGTTGTTGAATGGTTAAAATGGTACAGATTAACTATAAATAATATTTTGTCAGAAAAGAAGGTGGTAGCTGGAACAGGCTATTTTGATGTACTTGAGAGAGATTTTTATTCAGCTATTCATGCAGCATACTATGGTCCTGAAATTGATTCTATGCCCATGGAATTTCTTCCTGACTGCTTTGAGGCTGAGGAGAGGTCCTCTTATGAAACTCCTGAGGTTTTGCACTTAGTTTCAGGTCGTGATCTTTTTGGAATGGTTTGCCTAGCCAACAAGGTTCCAGAGATATCAACTGTTAACAATGAAATGTTAACATCCTTTAGATCCTTCCATTCAGGCCCGTGTCAATCTATAACAAATGTGAATGTCTACAAGAATACAGAGAGATCAGATGATTTTGAAACCTATCAAGGTCTCGGCTCTAAAACTTCAAGTATTGTATCAGATGCATATAGACATCTTGAATTGCACATCTCTGGAAGAGTTGTTGCTACAGCATATAGGGCCCTACCTAGATTCTGTTCTGATGTAATGCAGACAGAAGATACTGAAGATCACATTCATGTGTTTCTGAACTTATATGAAGATCCCAAACATATCAGCAGTGACTTTTGGAAAGGTTACCTAGCAAATGGTGCAGTTGGAAGAAGAATTCATTTAGGAACTATATCTGGACTTGGGAGCAGTCCAGATGAAGGTTGTTGTAATGTTTATAATGACAAGGGTACAAAGACCCATGCGATTATGAAACATAGAACATTGATGGTATGTAATGTTGTTTTCCCATGATCTTGATGTTTTAACCATTAGAGCTAGTTTTGGGAGATATTTCTTTGTATCTTACTTCAGTCTAACAGTACAGTCTGTCTTATATAAAGGGAGAAATAATATGTCATAATGGCAGATTACAACAAGAAAGAAATCAGGAGAGGTTCCCATCAGAATATAAACAAAATAAAGGTTGATTACCCAATTTATAAAATATTTACTGTCTCATCTAATCAATCAGAATACTTACAATGATGAAATCAATAACATATACTGACTGATTATAATAATATTGATTGATTCTAACAATCTAGATGGAAATTTTACTTTTGCATTAGTACCAAGTCTTGCTTCTTTTTTTTTTTATTATTTCTAATATTTTCGGTTATCTGCTGAAAAATTGTTTGGGTTTTGTGATTTTGCTAGAAACTTATTCTTATATAACTTGGTATAGCTAGATGCTTATAGTTATGTCATGTTATGATAAAATTTTCAGGTGAAGCATATGCACTGGTATCAAGTGGATGAGAAAGTTTCAGTTTGCGAGTGTAGATGCACTAGAGCACATTTACCCCCAAGCAAGTAAAGATCTGACATCTCTTATTGTATTGATGTTTGAGTTTAGCACAACAATCTCTTTGGGGTTTGATTAATGCACCCTGATGCTGTCTGCTCTCTTATCATTATATAATTTGTTTGTCAAATTTTTGGGCGAACATTGGATTGCTTCCTTGTAAATAAGGAATCAAGTTCCGTGTTGATTTCTTTGTTAGAACTTGTGGTCTTTTATGTTCACCAATCTTCCCTTTCCATGACCCCCCTCATATTTCTCCAAGTGTTAAGCTAACCATTGAAGCATTTTGGTCACTGGGTTAATTATCTTTCAATTATCTAGAAAATGGTATTTCTACACCTCCTCGGGGAAACAAACCATAATTGATGGAATATTAGTGGTTTGTAGATTTATTACTCAGAACTATTTCTCTATAACCGACCAGAACTGCTTCTAACTGCAAAAATGAACTAATTGCGGTGTCTCAAGTTTATGTGAACTTTCCATGATGCCTCCACTTGTTATTTATTTAGATGGAGATTGTCTGCTGCTTTCTCATTGCTGTTTATAATACGTTTTAATAATTTTAATGCCATCAACATACAGATTTTGGCTATTTGAGCCTCGCTGTGGCTTCCATGACATAGGGGGTTGGTATGTTGAAACATATGGCAAAGATAAGCACGGTCGTACAAAGCCATCACAAAGGTTTTGGGATGGCTTGGACTATAACATGCAAGCTGACAGGTAAGTTAACTACTTAAGTGTTATTTCTTCTATTTTAACTTATGAAAATTTATTTAGTGTTAGCAACAGACGTTTTTCTTTTTAAAACGAATGAAATATAAATAATCCTATGGATCTTGGGGAAAATTTGTAATGGTCACAGAAACGAAAAGTTGATATTTGCTTTTTAGAACGTGCACTTCATATGTATTTTGTTTAAACTATTTTTGAACTTATTGAAGTCTGTTTGACATGCTTTTTGGCTTGGTAAAGTGGTCAAGACCACGCCACATTTCATATATTTTTTAACAAAACTTATCTTGTCACCATATATATAAAAGACAAGTAAGTTAAGAATTATAAATCTGCTTTAACTTCAGCTATGCCCGCTTATTGAATTCTGAAAACTTTTAGCCAACTTTTTTTCTGCCAGTAGGAATCAAATATCTATTTTTTTAACCAGTGTCTTTCATTTTGGATATTTAGAAGTGGTAGAAGCTAAGTAATATTTTAGAAATTATATACCCAAGACCCAACCCAAGTATTTGCCTGTCAAGTATACTGACCGCCTCAGTTCTGCAACCTGCAGAAGACTTCACCCAGCAATGTATTTGTTTGCTCTTGCATATCGGACACTTGATCTTGAATACGCTAAAGCAAGCAAGAAATCATTTAGGAATGTTGTTGGAGCACAAATGTTTCGAGTTATTCATTGGTGCAAGAAATTTGTTAAATAGGGTATATCCGCTGGGCTTTTGACAATGTTAACAAATTTATTGTATCCTTGCTAGAACAATTTGGAATGATCAGCAAATTCATAAAAATCTCTTGTGATATTAGAAGATATTGCTGTGCATTTACAGTCACAATATTCTTGGGAGGAATGCTCTGTAAGTACTGAAAGAAAAACTCATTACAAGCCTCAAGTAGTTCTATTAATGTACTTGGCTACAGCAGATTCAATTTTTCATTTGCCAAGTGATGGATATGTTGGCTAAATACTGAAATCATGGTCAAGGATTGGCTGGAGTTACTTCAACTTTTTCATCATGCCTGAGCCGATTTGAACCAACATTGATTTTGCCAAGTGTGTTCTCTGGTGCTACTGGTCTCAGAAATGTTATGCAATTCGAATCTTCACGGATCTTCGTGGATTTCTATGCGAACATACCTCTGCAGTTGTCTTTATGTGTTATGAGACAAAGATTATTTATCTTGGTTAGTGTTATGGAAGCTAGTTGTTTCACTGCACAATGAGTTTCATCCTCTCATTGGAAAGGTCATGGAGCAGGACAGTTTTCTGGAATTTACTTGGCCATCATATCTCGTGGTATATAAAATACAATTTCTGCTTACATAGAATTGTCCCTATAGGCATGTGGGATTTACTTCTTTCTACTTGTATATATTTTAAACATGTTTTTCTTCTATATATTCCTTCCCTCTTAAATTGTTTCTCTCCCCTCTGAATTTATATGCAAAAAATAATGACTGCCATGACATGTAGTTTATATTGTCATGTTATTGTTAGGTTTGATCGTATGTTTCTTCATCATCTTTTTCTGGCTTTGCTTTGATTGAGTTAAACGGTTTTTCAACTAATAGAATACGCCTTGGACCATAGAGTCACCAACAATTGCAAACTGCTTTTACTAAATGAAATTGACTACATATGCCTTTTTTTATCCTTTATTTGACCATATCATCCCATTTGCAGTATTGCCCTCCTGCTAATGCTCGATAATACCTATCCCTACAATAGACAGGTCTTCCATCAGCAGCCTCAGCAGCAGCTGCTGCTAGATCATCATCAGTTATCACCTCCACTGGCAATTTAAGCAACTCCTCTTTTCTACAATATGCATTAAAAAAATTGAAATGACATTGTGGAAAAACTCTGGAAGATAGCAAAGGATCTTTATGTCTTCTCTTACCTCAGGTTGAGCTTTGTGTTAACCTTGGGAACGCTTGATTTAATTTCTTCCGTGGTAAAGGTAGTTCGAAGAAAATTCTCCACCGGTGTAGCAAAGATAAATAGCATAACTCCTGTGACAAGCAATGCTCCTGTCCCAACTAGAGTTTGCTTCAGCAATTTAACAACTGGTTTAACCTGGAAAGATGAAATATACGTGAATTATGCTGCAAGAAATCGAATTTAGCATACTGCTCTTCTAGTCTGTATCCAAAATTGTTCTGAATTCAAGCAATGCGTGATACTTTGTGATGTCCAGTACCTTGTAAGCGCCCAACAATCTATCACGAGCTAGGATCTGCAAATAAACCAAGTTTTCAGATTATATTGTCTGAAATGAAGGATGTCACTGAGTAGTAGTAATATTTGTTAGCACATTTCAGCTACACTTTATTCTATAGCCCCGTTATATTCACTAATTCTGAACAGACCTTTTGCTGCTTAATGCTTAATCAAGAAGTATCTCTTACAATTTTGAGAGGAAATTACAGTTGCTAACCTATTAGCTATTCACATTTAACAATGCCCCCCACCTTTTTTTTCTTCTCTTAAAACGCCAGTAGTTGATAAAATTTTATCGTTGTACATAGTGTGACCAGTACCAAATTGCAATCAATGTCTAAAATTTGCTATTTTTATTTTCATCAAGGGCGGCATATTTTCTGGCAAATCCTGATGTAAGTAAAATCATCAATTTGTCAGTTTGCAATGCATATAGCGCACTGACGCTATAGCCTTTAATACGATTTTCACAAGTGATGTCTTTGAGTATACTTTTTTTCTGTTCTTAGGTACAGGAAGAATGTGTAAAAGAGGCTAACCTCGGGCGGCTTGACCCACATCTGTCCGTCATACCATCCACTTTCTTCATAAGGTATGACCGCAGATAGAAGTCTATCACCAACATAACTCCAACCCTGCATTGTAATTCAATTATCTTAATTGAAACAGTTATTTAAGTGTGAAGGTGCTGCAGCCATAGCTCAGTCACTTAATCATAAGTTATAGTTAGTGTTAGTGACAAACAAATTACATTCAGTTGAAAACCTCATTATGCTGTGCATTTGGAAACAATATAAACAGTATGCATGAAGCACGATAGTAAATTTGTTTTGAAATGTCTGTTTGCCTCACCATCATTTCCCGTTCCCCGGTAATGAAGTGATTGTGACATGAAAAACAAAAAAGAGGATTAGAACGCACCAAATAAATCCTCAAGACAATCAAAGACACAATGAAGAGCGTTCCTGTTCCAGCAGCTAGTATAAACCGTAGAGGCTCCTGCAAGATTGTGAAAGTTAATGCAAGTAAGAGGAAAATCTATTTGCCACTTTATAAATGTTTTGTTTGTGTGCAGCTGGCAGGTATCCTTGTCCATACATCAAAACTTATTGTTGATTACTTGATTTGATATCCTAATATATGCACATATTTTATCTTCCTTACTCTAGAAGGATTAAAGCTTGCAGCCGCAATTGGCCCTCCAAGAACTGTAAACACTGCCAACCAAAGACCTCCCAGGCGAAGGAAGAACGACCCCGGACCCAGTTCACCCCAAGAATACAAGACTCCATCCTTCAGAGATGAGTACTCATTTACCTATTACACCGCGAAGTCGGGGTTAGCAAACATGAAATAAGCTTTATTGAAACAATACTGATAACTAATAATTAATTTAATTCCCATCCCATGACCCGTTCCAGTTTAATACACGCGGGCACGGATACCCAACTCAGTAGCTAGATTCGGCCGTAAAATTCATGCTCTAACATTATATCATGCTACATCTGTTGATTTTGAAGATCATCCAAAGAAAACAGTCATTGCTAGTATTGGGCAGTTAACACATACCGGTCTCTGCTCAAAAGGGACCTCAATTTCCAACCCAGGATCCCAGCTACGTCCTGAAGATCCGCTTGTTTCTCCATCCATCTCATCTTTAATGGCCTTAGCCTTGATTGAAATCCGATGAGGAAATTTTGAAGCTTTGTGATTTTGGATGATCAACGAGTCATAGCTGCTGCCTGGTCTGGCTTGTCTTGCACTTGGAATTAATGAACAGTAAAGATTTAGTCTAATCATAACAGGCTGAATGTAAGCTATCACCAACGCTGCAGGATAGTGTTTGGTTTTAAATCCCAGTTAATTTTCTACTTGGAGGAGGAGGTGGAAGAATAAGATATTATGGTCACTGATTTACGTGGAGGAGGAGAACAAGAAATTAAAGTCTGTATTTTCCAGATTTTCAAAGATGAGTGAGAGACCCTATGTGGCCCTACCTTGCCTCTTTGTTATGTGGACAAGCTTCTTGTCCACGTGGGCTTCTTGTGTACCGTCCATCTCATGCGGTTAACAGCTATGGGACTCGGATTATCCGAACCAAATGCATTTCATGCTTTTATATTTTTGTGGTCTGAGAAACGCCAAGGTAACTGTTGCTGGATCAACGTGCCCGCGGTTCCCTTGCACGCAAATTCGAGTCTGTTACTGTTGCCTGCACGCAGTGGGAACAAGCATGATCAATTTGGCAAAAGAATGGCACATCCACCATCACTATCAGCCTGGCCAAATAAAGCGGGACTTTTAAAAATTGGTTTAACACTTTTTTTTTCTTCCAATGTATGTGGCAATTTGTCAACGTGGTTCTTCAAAAAATAAAAATTCTTAATGAAATCTTTATTTTTGTTAAAAGGACTCAATATATTCTTTTAAATTGGTCGTTAAGAGAGTGATGATTTGACACATGCATATGAACACATGATAGATAATTTATTAGAGTTGTATAATAACACATGAGATCAAGTCGTCTTTGTGTATGCTACCTTCTTCCCCTTTTCTTTCTCTTTATATTTTCTTCTCCTAGGGTTTAGGAATGTCTTTCAATCAGTGTCTAAGGTTGAGAAGGCTGAGTTGATTCAGGTGGTTGAGTTAGGATGATTGAGCTTGTTAGTTAAGGTTGTTGAGTTAGGATGATTGAGCTTGTTGGTTCACGTGGTTAAGTTGGGGTGACTGAGCTTGTTGGTTCAGGTGTCATAGAAGGATGTGTTCGGATTGAGGGGGTTAAGGGCATTTGAAGAGAGTTGTAGACATGATTTTTTATTATGATTAATCCCTTTACAAATGTCACATTTTTTTTTTGCGTATACCATCTTATTATTATCCTTCTTTAATTTATAAAGTTTCAACCTTTTATTTCTTTTGGGTCTTCTAGGTAATCTCTTCTTAAATGGGGTGTTTCTCTTCCTAGATATAAACACAATCAAAACGAAATTTAGCATCATTTAAGCCATATTGTTTGAACGATCCACTTGGGCATCCATATTTGCTAAAAAGTGAGAATGTTAATTGCACTTCCGTACTTTGAGGATTATTTCTCAAACTTGTATTTGAAAACAAGCATGCATGTTTGAAATAATGAGAAAAAAAAAGTTATTTCACTATGTAAGTAGAATGCACCTATTGAATGTTCTATCCTTGCCAAATTAGTCATTGCTCGTTTTGCATCTCCCATAATCCTACACGATATAACAAGTTTTAGATGTTGTAAATTACTTATTTTTTTGTAATTGAGTAAATGCTCATTATCTTTCAAAAGGATACATCCATGTGTCTTGAACAGGACCATCAAGTATTGTCTCCCTATGAAGATGAATAACGAGGTGTTCCATTGAATCAAAGAAACCAGGTAGGAAGATTATTTCCAATTTACAGATAATGATTGGTATATTTGCTCTCATTCGAATTAAATCATCTTTCCTCAAAGTGTTGGAACATAAATCTCTAAAAAATCAACTTATTTTAGCAATGACATTCCACATAAATTCTGGCAGTGAACGAAATGTAATTGGTAGTAAACACTCCATGAAAACATGACAATCATGACTTTTTATTCCATGCATACTCCCTTTATCAATATTTGCACACCTAGCCAAGTTAGAGGCATAACTACCTGACATCTTCAACTTTGTAATTCATTTATAAATTGATTTTGCATCTTTTGTTGGGAAAGTGTAGTTTGCCTTTGGTTTTGCAAACTCCCCATTTTGTAGTTGAATCATCTAAGTCTCCATATCCACATAATTCAGCAACATTCATTCTTGCCTCTTTGACATTCATGACAACATTGAAGACATTATATATATATAAAAAAATTATATGTGCATGATGTCATGATTGTGTCTTAGCAAGTTTTTTTTCCAATATGGCAGATCCCAAAAAATTGATTTTTTAGTCCAATTATGATATTGTTCATACCCTGGTAAGGTATCAAATGGATCATCAGTTACCTTTGGAAAGTCTTGGATAAATTCCCTTAATTGATTCCCATTCAAAAAATAAGGAGACCCATCCAACTTATTTTTGTTTTTCAAAAATCTCATCTTACTTCTCTTAAAAGGATGATCCATTTGCAAGAATCATCGATGACAGTCAAACTAACAACTTTTACCATCATATTTTAACGTAAAAGTTTTTGTGTCCTCCATACAATGAGGACATGCTATTTTTTCTTTAGTCCTCCATCCTGACAACATCTCATAAGTTGGAAAATCATTTATTGTCCACATCAAGCAAGCTCGCATGACAAAGTTCTCTTTTGTGGATATATCATATGTCATTACTCCTCCATTCCACAATTGGTTAAAGTCATCAATAAGAGGTTATAAGTAGAAATCTATTTTTTTTAGTTGGGTTACTTGGCCCAGGTATGAGACAAGTCAAAAACATGTATGGTTTGGTCATACAAATTTCAGGAGGTACGTTATAAGGCATAAGAAATATTGGCCAACATGAATATAGGGATGTTGAAGCTTGGAGGTAAGGAGTGAACTCTTCCCAACATAAACCAAGTCTAACATGTTGTGGGTCAACATCAGAATCTGGATATATGTTATCAAAGTGTTTCCTGGCTTTCCCATCACATGGATGTCGCAACAAACCATCATCTTTCTTATTTTCAAAATGCTATCTCATTTGTCTAACATACTCCATTGACACATATAATCTTTGTAATAATGGAATGGTTTTCAAATAAAACATTCTCTTTCTTGAAATATTTTTGTATATTCCCTTGTCACCCTTTGGAGGAAAATATCGAGAAAGATGACAAAATTTGCATTTAGTTAAATAAATGTCACCCTTGTAATATAACATGCAACCACCTTCACAACAATCATTTTTTTTTTGCTTCCAAACCAAGACTTGACATAACATTTTTTGCCTCACAGTAGTTCTTGGGTATGGAATTATCTTTAGGAGCTACGTCAATTAACATTTGTATGAAATGGTCTATACACTTCTCTGTAGCATGCCGATTGGTTCTAGCTGCTAGCCGTTTGATGGCTATTGATAATTTTGACTCGTTGACTCCATCATAAATGAGTTCATTTGCACTTGCTAACATATCATAAAACCTCTGCACTTTCGCATTAGGTAACTTCACCATACATATTGTCTTTGTCAATGTGATCATGTTAAGTTGTTATGACAGCTACATGCATGTATGCATCATGTACCAGATGGTCATTGAACCAAAGTTATCAACTAATTTTGTTTCTTCATAACTTGTGGATGCATAACCTACGTTGTCCTCATTTGAACTCTCTTCTCCATGTTTATCACATACTATGTAGTTAGGTCTAAAACCACACTGTAGAAAATGAGCCCTCACATGTGATGGTGGAAGGGTTTCCTCGCATTTACACCTTATGGAAGGACACCTTATCCCGCCATCCATAGTATATGAAGCTTGTCAATTTCCTTAGAAACAAATTCACTCACTCCAATAATGAATTCTTGGGTTAGTATCTTTAAATGAGCAAGCTCGTTATACATCCAACTCCAATCTATTTTACTGCATATGATGACAAAATGATTATCCAACATATGAAGTTCATGAATTGAAAAATGACCTTAATTGGGTCATAATGACATATACAAACATCATTGATTTTGAATGAAATTTGTAAACTTTGTTAGAGTACAATCCCTTTATAAATTGCATAACACCTCATCACGATAAAGTCTTGTGTAAGACCTATCAACCAATATTGGCATAACACTCTAATGGTATGCAATAAGTAAAGTCTTGTTAAGTCCATTTCAACTAATTTTGAAAACATGAACTGATTCAAAACCATTTTTCATAATCATCAAGTCAAGTTATAAATATTAACAAGCAACACAAATAGTGTTAAAAATCAAACATGTTTTTCAAATTAGTCTTAAAAGCCATGTGTTGTTCAATCAATCTAACAAGATTTGTGATTATCAAAACCTATTAGGTGAAGCAGTTCATATAAAGTACATAACATTAGTTATTAGTTATGAATTTTTTTTATGGTTTTTTGGTCACTATTTATGATTTTTCTTGTGGTTGAGGAAGGAGTTGAATCCAATTCCACTAAGAATAAGAGCTTGTAACCACTAGACCAAAAACTTTTAGTGATCAACTTACTATTAATATTATTCTTATTATGATATTATTACTATTGTTATTATTAAACAAAGTAAATAAATGTATCAATAAAAAATCATTCCATAATTGATTTTACCTTCACATATTGTATCCTAAACATATGAAAACCAAATTAACACAATAATAAATAAAAAGTTCACATAATCGACTTAGTTCAACACAATCTATTTATTTCCCACACAAGTCAAAAGTTGTAACGTTGGGATAGTAAGATATTTCTACATGATGTAATAAAAACTAACAAGATTAATACTCCAATATTATATTTACCACTTATATTCAGTGATCATTTTAATTGATTATTACTTAAATAAAGAGATATGAGATCCTAACTCAGTTAGAGATGAAAGAATTTCAAAAATATATAATTAATATATGTGTCGACTAATCCTTCACTAATAACGTTCTTTGTGTGGACTACACCCACAAAAACTTCAATAAAATAATATTTTTTGTGTTGAGTAAATCTCCACCAAAATTAAATTAATTTTAAATTCTTTAGCATCCTCATAATCTACATTTGAGTTTTTTTTTTATCCATAAATTTAGTATCCCATTTTATATTTCCTTAATAGATGCAAATTAGTTGATATTACTTTATTATTTTTTAGTTGAGACTATTTTTTCTATTTTTTTATTTTCTCATTATTCATTTTGTGTAGTCTTGAACGACACAAATAGCATCCATCCCATGACGCATTTCTTCTAGTGTAATTACTCTGGAGAGACTAACATTTAAAACCAAATCTTTTTAATATCGTTAATTATGGTTTATTTGACAAGCAAAAGAAATACATAAAATTTTGTTTTCGAGTGTTCAACTAATACCATGAGTAAATAATGATTAATATTCATGCAAAACAATGACTAATAGGTGGGCAAATTCAACTTAGTCTATTAAATTTTTAACGTGATCGTCTATTGTACACAATATGAAAATTTACTATTTAAAAATATTTTTAATTTAATTAGTACCAAATATTGTCATAACCTAACGTGAAAAATCATAATATAAGATAAAATAAATTAAATTATGCTTATTACCTTACTTATCTCGTAACGATAGTCGAAAAGAAAAATTAAAGAAAGTTGAACATCAATTTAAAATTTGAAATCTAATGGAGAGGACTTGTTGGCAATGTTACAGTAGTATGTTTATGAGGAATTTTTGTATTTATAGCTAAAGTCATTGGCCTTTGGATTCGGTTAAAATGCTAGATGCTTTTCCAAGCCAATTCACGTGGCAATAGTAAAATAAACCCAATAGTATTTGTGCAGTCTGAAGCAAATCAATGTCATGGACAAGCTTGCTGATAACTCCACATGCATGACACAACTTTGTAAGGAATCATCATTGTTGAAGCATTTTCTTACAACTCCACGACAAAGGAATCAATGCAGAGGTGAAGGGTTCCTTGCAGTTGGTATGCCGAATGAGCAGTGGAGAAAAAAAAAGAATCTTAGAGACGAAGAACATGGTGTGGAAGGAGAAATAGTCCATTTAATGGATATTTTTGGCATTAATGAAAAAGTCATCACTCTCGGATGACTTTGTATTGATTTAAGTCGTCTACGCTATGATTTTATATTGATTTAAGTTGTTTATGCTATAAATACTTTGGTGAAAAATGCATGACTAAAAGATTATAGTTTCACTTTATTAATCAATGTGAATAATGTCTACATTTAATGTATGAATTATAAATATGAAATACAAAAAATTTATTGGAGAAATATCACACATTCGAGAAGTCATCCATTTAATGGACATTTTTGGCATCAAAGAAGAAGTTACTAATCTTATGGAGAATTTGTATTGATTTAAGTCGTCTACGCTATGAACACTTTGGTTCACGAAAAATGCATGACTAAACGATTATAGTTTCACTTCATTAGTCAATGTGAATAATGTCTACATTTAATGCATGAATTACGAATATGAAACTTAAAAATCTAATTGGAAAAATATCACACATTGGAGAAGTCGTCTATTTAATGGACATTTTTGGCATCAAAGAAGAAGTAACCAATTTAATGGAAACTTTGTATTGATTTAAGTCGTCTACGCTATGAAGATTTTGGTTCATGAAAAATGCATGACTAAAAGATTTTAGTTTCATTTCATTAGTCAATGTGAATAATGTCTACATTTAAAGCATGAATTACAAATATGAAACTTAAAAAATTAATTGGAGAAATATCACACATTCGAGAAATAGTTTTTTTTAGTGGAGTTTGTCTAATTTAACTTTATAAAATCATATCATAAAGTGAGAGATTTGTACTTATTTATATTTTATAAAATATTTTTGAGATTTTCAACATACACTCTCAAGACCTTTCAAGTTGTGTATGAAATTAATAATGGATGTCTAAAATATGAACCCTTTGGTTCATGCTACAAGGTAAATCTTTAATGTCTATATTTAATGCATGAATTATAAATGTGAAACTTCAAAGATTAATTGAAAAAATATCACACATTCAATAACTTAACCTTACAAAACTGATTTATAAGGTTTGCATCCATCTATATAGTACGATATGTTTTTATCTCTAGAGATCTTCAACACACTCACTCACCTATTTATTCATATTATTGAATCATTAAAAGATAAAAAAATAAAAATAATAGATACTGCAAGAGTTATAATGCATATACAAACAATTATAAACTAGTAGTTATAATGACAACTAGTGTAATATTTTTTAAATTAGTTAAATAAGTAATTCTTGCATTAGCTTTTGTTTTTTTTATATATAATACAAATACTTTTACAACGTGACTTCTTTGTAATTTAACATTTTGTCACATTCTCATTAATCCCAAAATAAATATTTTTTGGAAAGATAGTACATGTTATACATAAAACAAGGAATAATTATTTAAAGATGTTATAAACTATTTATTTTAAATATGAACTTCATCACTAAAAACTTAGTAATTAATATTTACATAATCATTAAGCTCTTTCTTTATTTTTTTTAAATATAAACCTTACTAAACAGGTTGGTAAATAATATTTTTAAGTAGTTAAAATAATATCAGATTTCGTTATTTTTTTAATTTATTCTTACAGAGAATAACATATATTGTTATTTTATTTATAAACTGATGCTTTAATTTTGATATAATTATCTCACCATTTTATAAAAAAGGATAAATGAAAAAAAAAAATACACTTCATATCTTAAAAGTATAAACAAGTATTCAATGCTTCCTTTGTGAAAAAAATTGGAAGATTTTTATGTTGCAGGAATCGTTAAAATTATTATTGCATTATTGAGTTTTTCTCTATAAGAAATAAATTTCGTAAATAAAGTTATACTCACAAAATTTAATAAAAATTAAATTATAATTTCATAAAATAAATTATGGAAAATGATCTTAATTAAATAAATAATAACATATTTTGAACTCACTCGTAGTAATTTTTTTATATTTTAATCTATTGTGAAGTTTATTAATTAGATATTTATTAGTTATAAAGAAATAGTCACATGCACCATTAAGTACATTTAATAGAAAAGACATATTTGAAATAGAGCTTGACTTATATTATTGTCATTATTAAATTAAAATAACTTATTTAAATACTTGTATTATTCATAGTGAATTAATTATTTGCATTTTATACGTAGAAACATCATATCTTGTATTATTTACAATTATTAGGACAGATTGGCTAAATATGCATTGGTAAAGTTTTTCTTAATCGAATAAATAGTTCTATTAATCAGATAATTAAAATTAAATAACTTAATATAAAATTCATCAGTATAAAAATCAAATAAAAACATAAATGCATGAAAAAGAAATAAAATAATCTTTCTTTTTATATTTCTAAAAAACTGAATATTCGGAAATTTCAGTGCATGTCTAAAAAATAACTTTTGTTTTATTTTTATTTTTTTCTAGGCGCATATGTCTCGCTATACATTAAACATTAAACATTAATTAGCTAGCTTTTGTTACATTATTAATTCATATTTGTTAATTAAGATTGAATTTAATGCAAATGCAAATTCAAATCAATAAACAGTGGGCATACACAAGGTGTAGCTAGCTGCTGTAAATCCGTTAGGAAGAGGGTAGTTAGCCGCTTAAAGAACCGCATAGTCAACTTCGGAAGCGGATCGGTCAAGTGCTATACCTTTCAGAGTTGCTCTGCACTTGGTAGTAAAGTTAGCATTCGTTTTACACTTCGAACAACGTAAATCCACATGAAAACCAAAACGGTTAAGGGAAATTGGAGATGGAACTGGAGGACGAACAAGCTCGACTTGCCTTTCGTCTTCCTTATAGGCATCTTCTTCTTTCTCGCTGGATTATTGGCTTCCAGTCTCTTTCCTCACTCTCAGGTTTTCCTTCGCAACAATCCTAATCACGTTGTTTTTCTGTATTTTAAGCTCTTTTTTCTTCGATTATGTTTTGTTTCGCTGGAAAGTATTTGAAATAACAGATCGCTGGAATTTGCAGGAACGTGAACACGACCTGAAGCTGATGCCGAGAGCGAGGTTAACTGAAAAATCGACGGAGGAGGAGACGGAGTATCATTTGTCGCAAGCTGGAGAATCCGGAGACGATTCCATTACATTGATTCCTTTTCAGGTGCGCGATTTCGTTTCTTCATGCTACGCAATTTTTTTGCTGAAATGTTCTTCTGCTAGGGTAGATAAAATCTGCTTTTCATCTGTTTGAAAGAGTGCACTATCTTTAGATTAGTTTATTACGGTGAATTTACGTTAATATTTTGATTTCATAAACGTTTTATGCGATGATCGCATCTCTGAAATTTATAATTTCAATTGTTGCGTGAATGCGCTAATGTTGAGCATACGATTCTGTTGGAGGATTTACTTGAGCAGTTGAGCTTTGAGTTTCGAATGAATGTGTCTTTGATTTGTGGTCCTTAGGTTTTGAGCTGGTACCCTCGCGCTCTATATTTTCCTAATTTTGCGAGTCCACAACAATGTGAAAGCATAATTAAATTGGCAAGGGTAGGACTCAAGCCATCCACATTGGCGTTACGTAAGGGAGAAACGGAGGAAAATACAAAGGGAATCAGAACAAGGTAATGTGTAGTTAGTATGTGTCTGTGGAATACTTAACTGTCTGCCGTCATTATGAACTGCACAAAGTACAATGCTAAATGTAGGAGTATGATTTATCACAAATTCTTCCATAAGGTCAACGAGACTCGCATGCTTATACCTAAAGTTAAAAGAAAGAATTTAGTCCTGGAATGGCTAAGATAACAAAACTAATATGCATGATTGATTCAGATTGGGATTATGGTGAACCTTACAGATTTTTAAGTTCTGAGAAATTAGATGGAATCTGTTCGATTCCTTTATATTTGCTCTCCTATTCCTTGCTTCTAACCAAGACTGCGAACTTTATAGGCAAGATATCATCTCAACTTGTTTTGATTTCCTGAATCTTGACCTCTTATCTGCTTGAAGATAGAATAACGGAAAGCCTCATGTGGTTCTTAGATGACAGGTTTTATAAATTTATTATGCTTTAAACTAAATTCCTTTAAAAAGTATCCTCAAGTAATCCGTGGGAGTTTCAATTCCCGAGAATTTTGGTAACATGCCGATATTTTATACGCCTCTCTGTGTTATAATGCAGTTTAATTAAGATAAATGATCTGGCCCATGGGAGAATTGGCGATTATGGTTATGAGGACCTCTTCTCCTAAAATCCAAAGATGCACATTAGGTAATATAAAGTCATATTGTGAGCTTATGTCTACATTCTTCTTTTAACAGCTATGGTGTTTTTCTGAGTGCTTCCGAGGATGAAACGGGGACTTTATATGCCGTTGAGGAGAAAATTGCCAAAGCAACAAAACTTCCTAGAACTCATGGAGAGGTAACATCCCTACTCAACTGGCTGTCCCGCTCTGCAGAAAGGGCATTTTGAAAATGCTTGTTAATCTCATTTACTAAAATGAATTTTCTTATGTTTTTTTGCTTTAGTTAATCGATTGTTTGAATTTGTATCTGTAATAAAAAGTAAAAATTGTTAATTTACAGCAGCTTTTCATTTCTAGTAAAACTAGTATCATTCATTATACCTATTACTTCTCCAAAGCACTAATTATAAGGGAAGAGTTTTTTTCACAAGTAACCAATCGAACCCTATTCCTTGGTATCTGGATTTTCCTTCTTAAATAAGCCACTTTTTTCCTTCTGGTGTCATTTTCTATATTTTCTGCAAAACCTGTTCTTTGTTTCAACTTTGTCTTAATGGCTTCAGTCAAAGAAAATACATCAGGTACATTACCAAATTGTTTCTTTAATAGGTGCACACTGGTGCTTTTACGTAGCCTTATTATACCTTTCAATTCTCTAGAATAATGCTTCGTGAATGTTAGATTGTTGCTTGCCATAATTCTGCTTTATCATCTCCCCCACACAAATGGATTAACATTGGGTGCTTCTGTTGGCTCAAAATTCAGTTAATGTTAAGATTTAATGTGGGAAATGAAGCAGAGTTGAGACTACTAAGGGTATTTATGGTGCTTAGTTGGATTGATCCTTTCTTGTTTCAGTATTTAGGTGTTCATTAGATTGGTCCTGAATGGAAATTTTGCACTTTCCAAGCAATGTGAGTGTTAAATTGGATAGAATTGAATTGAATTGGAAGTAGGTTGAATTGGTGATGGATTTTGACCAATAATCTGGAGTCCAAAATATTATACTCAAACTAAACATAACACATAATTTTAATTGTCATGTAAAATCACTTGAGTCCATTCTCCACATGTTAAGATAGGGTGAGCTAGTTTCTCTTCCTCCCACACGACGAGTACTGACCATCCTCACCTTACACCTAAACAAAGGATATGGAACATATACACCCTCCTTAATCACCAAACAACACTAAATCTTGTCTCTGCTACTAGCAAATGAAATGCTGGAAAAGATGAGGTTGGAGGGTCGAGGCTCCCCTAAGATTCGCTAGTGGGTTCAATTGAATGGAATTAAATAACAAACACATTTTTAATAGATGGTTCGTCGTGTTGAAGTTGCAGAGAGATAATGTTTTTCTATATACTTCTTTTCTTTTGACGATCGAATCTTTGAAACTTTCTTGTTTCTAAAGTGTTTTTTGAAAATGTATGATAATATTAATTTTTTTTACTTCATTTTTAATTAGTTTACATATGTTTTTATTTTGATGTAAAAGTAAGGGCAAAATAAAAAGCTTTATAATTATTTTATAAGATTAAGAAAGTTTATTGTTTTTCTTTTGATAAAATAATATCTATCCTCCTAATATCGAGATCATTTTGTTATCATAGCTCCTGTCTGATGATCATATATATTAAACTTAACATATTGGTGGGATGGGTGAATTGAAATTCGAATAATCATTTTATAAATTTGTACTATTTGGAACGGTAAATTTATTCTTCATGGTTGGCAGGAAACTTTTTGTTTGATGCCTGTGATGTTTGATTTCGTACATTTGTACAAAGGAATCTCCCATTGTTCAACGACACATTTGTGTTGTTGTCACTGAAAATATGAGTTGAGACTTTTTTATTCTTTTCTTCTCTAACAAAGTAATAGTCCTCTTGTTACCAGTGAATTTGAACTAATTTTTCTATGTTGTCTTCTATTAATTAAAATAATAGGGTCACCGATGATGCGGAGAAATAATGACACCAACTATGATTTTGAAATTTGTAATATCCAATTTTGCTTTTGATTAGGTACAATCGAAGCTTTTAACTAGGCTTTAAGTATAGTTTAGAGGTATTGGCACGTTGCCTTAGCCTATAATCAACCATAATAAATTTTAACTGAAAGAAAGGGGAAAACAATTTTAAACATCTTTAAAATCAATGTTCTTGTACATCTAGACTATAAATATTAACTTTTCTTGCCTATTATTTTGTTGAATTTGTAAATGTTTCATTTTTTGGGTGATTCTAAATTACCTGAGAAATAATGATGTTTCAGGCATTTAATGTCCTACGCTATGAGGTTGGACAGAAATACAGTTCTCATTATGATGCATTTGATTATGCTGAATATGGCCCACAAAAGAGCCGACGGGTACGTCTAAAGTAAAACTCCTACTCTCTCATTTTTAAGCTGTTATGAATTTTGAGGATAGTTGTTTGCCTACCAGTACTAGCACCGACAACCATGGCACATGGTTTATCATTTTCTACGAAAAATGAGAGTTCTACAAAGTTAAGTATTAAGAGTTAAAGGGTTAATGCTTGCGTTAAATTTAAAATTAATTAACAATGCGAATAAAAAATAAATATGTATAGAGAATAGAGAGGATACGAGTATATTACAGAGAACTTATAGAGGAGAAAAATCTAGTGTATGCAATTTCATTCATATAAAATAGTATTTATAAAAGTGAAAGGATGAATCTCTTCTAATGTAGGCCGTATTTCGTTTTTTTTTTTTTTTTTTTTTTTTTCAAATGAAATTTTTCTTTATCATGAGAGATCCTTGTTATTTTTTCTTTTTTTAGACATTTTTGTGTCGTGACACCTATTTTTCAACATCATTGTGGGACTTTTG
>Ga0123342_1002520_pt1 | contig 30425 bp, 26 predicted proteins | sample Turbeawhitnodule_FD_89960 | JGI IMG/M metagenome (GOLD analysis project Ga0123342, IMG submission 89960) | Root nodule microbial communities of legume samples collected from Mexico - Turtle bean Mexico white nodule | ecosystem: Host-associated > Plants > Roots > Nodule | place: Mexico: Nepantla... | reverse complement strand
GGAATAACTTAGACACACAGAGAGAAGCGCTAGAGCCCTTCAAGTAGTGACACGTGTGTGGTTAGTTGCATGCCTCCACGTGTCATCATCTGAGAGGGGCGCGGTCCAGACAAAGGTGCACTCTGTGCCGTTAAAGGTACAGACAAGCGCAGACACTCACGTTTTACTGATTCTGGAGGTATGTTGCCACAGAAAAGCGCAACAGGGTTCTGACACATGCCAGAGAGGCATAACAGAATTCTGTTAGGCGCAGCTATAGAGGGAGGCATAAAAGAGAATCAGAGTGAGATTTAGAGACACGGGAGTTTTTTACACACATTACTACACAGTTTTTCTTATTGGTGGTTCTGTGATCTAACTTGATCGTCGAAGTGCAAACGGCCGCTAGAGGCGCCGTCTGTGTGTTTTGCAGGTCGCGTTTGGAGATCCTAGAGAAGGTTCTGAGGGTGATTTTGCAGATAACACAGTCGCGTAGATGGGGTAGAGAGAGAGCTACGAAGCGATTCCTCCACGCTCGAGTTGTCGGCAGGATCACATTACATAAAGAAAAGTTAATTACAAAAATTTTGTAGTGAGATATCTCAGGATGCAAAATGTTATTGGGGAAGAAGGAATATGAGAGAACTCATAATGCAAAACAATAACGAAAAGCAAGAGTAATGAAGGTAACCTGAGCGGATGGGTGTGAGACAGTAAGAGCGGAATCAGAAATGAAGGGGTGGGTATAAAAAAAGGTGTGGGAGAGATTGAGGGTGGGAGATTTTCAAACAAGTGGTGTGAAAAGTAAAAAAGGGGTACATTAGGAACCTTTCATAAATAAGAGTCTTGTTTTAAATATATATTAATTGAACATGGTTGGGCCAATCAAACGAAAACTAAAGAGTGTTTCTTCTTGCATCCCTATATTTTTCTTTCTGCATCCCTTTATTTTTCAAAATACCAAAACTAGCCTTGTTATTTTTATTTTGAAAATACACTGTTATGGGGTTTAGGAGTTTCCAGAAATTTGGTTCCACGATATCTATGAAGTGGTGAATTCATAATGTATTTTTTTGACTTATGGATTGAGGGATTCAAAATAACTTTTTTACTTATAGATTGGTGAATCTGAAATGCATTTTTTTACTTATGGATTAGGAGATTCGAAATGTATTTTTTAACTTTTATGTTTGGTTATGATTTTCAAATAGTTTATTGAAATTTTATAGTAAGATGTTAATTTATTTGACATGCTCTGTTGTCAAGCTGAAGTGTTGCGTGTGGCTAAGCAATACCACAAGAGGCAAAAGATGTGTGAGTGTCACGCCAAGGCTCAGTTGTGTTTATTCATGGCATCAAATAATAAACCCTAAACCCTAAACCATTATGTCAGCAATGTAACAAGTTTGGGGAGGTTTAACTTTTTTGTTTTTAATTGTAAAAAATCTAATAACGTAAATTAGCAAATCAAAAACACTTTTCATAATGAAATCCAGAACTATAAGTGTACAAATCAATAGCAAATCATAACGTGGTTAACTCGAAGAAATGGTTACAATGAGATTGAAGTGATGTAGAAGCATAAGTATTAGCTTTTGATTCACGTGATTAGATTGCAGATGTACCTTTAACATAATTAAATGTCACAGCAAATAACAAATAACCATCACTACCACCATATAGTAGTCGGAAACCAACTTTCTACACAAAATAATGCAAAGCAATGACAAAAATCGAGGCCAGGCACCGCCACTACTTGCTGCACTTTCAATGGGAATGTGGAGACAAAACGGCAAACAAAGGAGAAAGATACTAGGTGACAGGAGTGGTTTGGTGCCTTCAAGGTTTTGCAAAATCTAGGGATAATTTAGTTATTACACATGATTGTAGGGGTGCAGGAAGAAAAATGTAAGGGTGCACAAAGAAACAACCAAAACTACTTTTATTTTAGGTTGTTTCTTCCTACATCCTAACAAATTTATTCCTGCACCCCATCATTTTTTTAAGAAGACTATTTTACTCCTTTTAGAAATAATTTTCGGATTGTTCTTTCCAAAATATTTTCGAAACATATTTTTCAAAATATACTTTATTAATTCTGGATTTATCAATCTAGAAATAAAAAAATGTGTTCCAGAAGAATATTTTGGAATGGTTTTTTGTCTTCTAGATTTCCTAATCTGAAAACACCATTTGCTTACAAAACCTCTATTCCGGAAATATTTTTGCTTATGAAATCCCTATTCCAAAATTATCCAAAACTGTGAAAAGATATTTTCAATGTTTCAAAAAAATGTAAGGGTGCAGAAGAAAAATATGGAAGTGCACTCCCTTTATTTTATTGAGTATGGAGTTTTTCTTTCTCACCCCATAATCTCTTCTCTCATATCCACAATATATATTATGGTCTATGTTACATAACAATTTATAATCAATTAGAAACTATACTTTAGAATACATAATTCACAATATTTATATATCACAATCTAAAACTATTCCGAATATATTCTAACTTATGTAATTTGAAATTAAATAATTATGATTCAAATTATACCCATTCGAAATATGGTTTCAAATTACTTAATTTAAAATTATATTCTAGATATATTATAATGGGAGCACATTGGTCATTTTGATATTACGGGGATGAGATCAGAAAATGTGAAAGTAGAAGAAGAAAACCCTAAATACATATCATCATTTAAAGTGGTTTAAACTATTTACAATCATTACTAGTCCTATTTAATTAGGCAACACACTCCTGCCCATATTAGTGGGAATACCATCAACATCTCCTTCAAATTTGAAATTTGTAATACATTTTAAATTGTAAAAATATGATTCAATTTAACAAGACAATTATAGGAGATTAAGAAACTTGAAGAACTGGAACAAAAGGAAAATTCAATGGATTTCAAATATTGAATTGTGAGAAAGATACAAGGAATTACAAATTAAGTCTCCCTAAAACCACCTTACAACATTTTTTTATAGCTAACTAATTTTTCAGCTACCAACAGGAAAACAGAAAAAACAGAGTAACTAACTATAAGGTTTTCCTTGTAACAAATCCTCCCCCTTCATAGAATCCTTGTCTTCAAGGATTAAAATTTGGAAACGTATTTTTGAAATCATAAAAGAACTTCTAAGTAGCATTTTTGGGCAATTGGTGCTTCCATTTGATAACGACTTCGGTTAGAACTTTGTTTTTTTCTCTTAATAGTCATTCGATTAAAAAATAATTTTGGTTCTCTAATATTCAATCCATCTTTAAAAATTGAAATCAATGTCACAACTTCACCCACATGTCTTTTGAGTTGCGAGGCATGAAACACATTATAAATTTTAAAATGGAAAAGAAGTTGGAGATTATATGCCACTTCTCCCATCTTTTCGTCAATCTGAAATGGGTCGAAGTACTTTGGTGCCAACTTAGTATTTTTTTTGAAAAACTACAAAAGTTTGTCGATAAGGATGCAACTTTACATGCACCATGTCACCAATTTCAAATGTTCTATCACTCTTGTATCTGTCAACTTGTTGGTTCATCCTGTTCTATGTCCTTTTCATGTGAAACTTAATCAACTTCAATGCTTCCCCTCTCTTCTATAAGCTTTTATCAACCAATTCTATTATGGATTCGTTGGCAAATAAGAAAGATAAAGTGGCAGTTGTTGGCCATATACTACTTCATAAGGATTAGATTTAATGTTATTGTGGTAGGTAGTATTATATCACCATTCATCCAAAGTTAACCATTTAGACCAATCCTGAAAAACATCTATGCACATGCACTGTAAAAAAAGTTTCCAAACATTTGTTAACAATCTCATTTTGTCCATTGGTTTGAGGATGATAGGCAATAGACAATTGAACCTGCACAATTTGAAAAGCCATTAAATCCTTCCAGAATTAACTCACAAAAATCGCACCTTTGTCACTTGTAATAAAGTTAGGGAAATCATGCAGTTTGAATACATTATCAAGGAAACATTGGGCTATTTCAGTAGCAGAATAAGGGTGAATTAAGGTCATAAAGTGGGTTGACTTGTTTAACCTATTCACAATCATGTAAATGAAACCATGTGAAAAAGACAATCCTTTTATAAAATTCATTGTGATATGTTGCCAAAGTCTTTCAGTTATTGGTAAAGGTTGTAGAAGTCCTGGAGAAGCAGATGCACCATATTTACACCTTTTACATATTTCACACCTCATAACAAAATATTTAACATCTTTTTCCATTCCCTTCCAATAAAAAATAGCTTGCCATCTCTTTTGAGTAGCATCTCTACCTGAATGGCTACCAACAGGAGTAGAATGTAATCAAAGAAGAATGTTCCTTCTCAAAACTGCATCTTTGCCTACCACCAATCATCTTTTTCTGTGCAGAATACTTTGTTGCCATGTATAATGTCTATGAATGTTTCATTATATTGTATATCATATATGAGTTCTTGTAAGAGAGTGTTTGGTTGCCATGAAAATTTAATTTGGTCCATCAGATCACCGTTAGGAGTGAATGTGTTGATATCATTGTTTTCCACTATATCCTTTATAGATAACGCATTTGCAATCACATTTGTATGACCTTGTTTGAATTCAATAGAAAAATCAAACTTCATGAGTTTGACCAACCATTTTTACTGGAAGGGTGTGGTCAATCTTTGACTTAATAGGTACTGAAGACTTTTATGATTCATCTTTGTAATGAAATGTGAATGAAATTAATAATGTCTCCACTTTTGTACAACAAAAACTAATGTTAACAATTTTTTTTCATAAGTAGATAAGATTGTTGCTGTAAATTTAGTGCACAACTAATTAAATTATAAAGTGATGTTCTTACATTAAAACACAGTCCTAATACTTGTACTTGTAGCATCCATCTCGACAACAAATTCTTTGGAAAATTTAGTAAAAAAAAAAAAAATGCACTCACCAACCTAACTTTCAAATCCTGAAATGCAACCATAACTTTTGAAGACCAAGAGAAACTATTTTTCTTTAACATATTTGTTAAAGGTCTAGCAATACTTCTATATCCCTTCCCAAATCTTCAGTAGTAACCAGCTAGTCCAAGAAATCCTCGCAATTGTTTAATTGTGTTTGTCATTTGCCACTGTTGCACAACCATAATTTTTTCTAGAGGATGGCTACTCCTTGTTTAGAAATAAGATGACCAAAGTATTCGAATTTTTTCCACTCCAAAGTAGCATTTAGATCTTTTTGCAAATAGATAATGTTGTCGCATAGTCATCAACATTTGTTCTAGATAAGTCACATAACCTTCCAAAGTGTTGTTGTAAATCAAGATATCATTGAAGAATACTAGTAAATATTTCCTTAAGAACTTGCTAAATACCCTATTCATTAACCCTTAAAATGTTGTTGGAGCATTGGTTAGGCCAAATGACATAACCAAATATTCAAAATGCCTAGCATGTGTCTTAAAGGCTATTTTATGGATATTAGCTTCATCTATGCAGACCTGATTGTAGCCTGCTCTTAGGTTCATTTTTTAAAATAGAGTTGATCATCGTAGCTCGTCTATGAGGTCATCCACTAGAGGTATGGAAAATTTGTCCTTCAGAAATTGTTTGTTAAGGTCCCTATAATTAACACATAATCTTTATGTCCCATCCTTCTTGCCCACCAAGACTACTAGACTATCATAAGAACTGGTGTTGTTTTGAATAAACCCATTTTTGATATATTATTGAATCAGTATGTCAATAATGTCTTTTTGTTGTTTAGCATATCTATATGGTCTTTTTTACTGGAATTGCTATGGATTAAGGGAATCCTGTGGTTGTGACCAACTCTTTTTGGTGGTAAGGTGGTTGACTCCAAAAAGATATCTTCAAATTTAATCATCAATTCAGCTGCAAAAATGTGTCATTATGTTCATCACATATGTAAAGCATAGATAAATGAATTCCATAATCAATTATTTTCTTCTAACAATTTTTAGTCCTTCTTTAGAAGACCCACAAAACACAAACTTCCTTCCTTTAACAGAAAATTGCATTGTGAACTTTTCAAATTTCCAAGTAATATCACCGAGTGATTAACCATTCCATTCCGAGAACTAGATCATAACAACCCAATGATAGTAACAACATATCAGAAGTAGAAGCATTCCCTTGAATAGTCCAAGAAAATTGTTTTAATATAGAATTTAGTGACCTTAGCTCCTTCTACAACTACCACATTCAAAGGAGGAATTTCTTCAAGTAAGCAATCCAGTTTTGTAGCCAATTTAACATTGAGAAAAATTTTAAATGTTTTCACTGTCTATAAGGATGTGCACTAGTTTGTTCTTTAAATAACTAGTTATTCTCATTGTTTTAAAATTTGCAACACCCATAAAAGTATTAACAAAAATGTGAAGATCTAGAGAAGGTCCTCGATCAGTGATAGAATCCTAATATGAGTCATCCTTTTCCAATTCTGATGACCTATCTTCATTGACGTCCAAAACATGAATTTCTAACTTTTTGTGTGTTAGAGCATGTGTAGGCGTAAAATGTTCGTAATAGAAATAGCATAAACCCTTTGATCTTCTTTCACTCATAAATGCTAGCGTAAGGCTTTTGTAGGATTGTTGATAGATTTGTGTTCTGGTTTTGGTGGAGAAAATATCTCTTTGATGGAAGAGGAAAGAGATAGGAGAGGCTTAGTTACAACAATGTTCTTAGAATATTTCGAGAATTGTTTGGGTGGAGAAGTAGAGTTTGCAGCAGATTTATATAACTTTGCCAATTGAGAAGCCTTCAGAACGCTGGTTGGCTGAAACATTCAAACCATCATTTGAATGTCATGTTTTAACCCACTCTAAAAACAAATGATCTTATATTTTTTTAAAGTTACAACCTAGAAACCATTGTCTTAAATTTTTCTTGATAATCATCAACCAACCCTGTCGTAACCGCATGAGATCAACCATAAGATCATCGTAAACATCTTCAAATCATTTCGTGAGCACTTTCTTAAATTTTGTCCAACCAAACAGATAAGTTGTCAAAGAAAAAAGATTGCACCATAGTTGTGTGCCATTGTAAGACTTTTCCTTCAAGATTAACATCCAACTTCGTTTTAACCTCCTCAAGCGTTCATCCGTGGCAAAATAAATTTCACAATGGTAAATCCATTGCTTCATGTCATCCCCACTAAAGTGAGAAAATTCAAATATGACTAACTTTGTTCCACACGAATAAGTCAAAATATTATTGTGTGTTTTCACTACTTGTATATATGTGTCTTTGAGAAGGTTCTTAAAATATTTTTGGACTCATTCCGCCACTGCTGAGTCCATCATTTGTCCCATGAAAATCGTAATCTCCATGAATCTTGCTTCTAAACGTTCTTCTTGTTTACGTAACTGATTGACTTCTTTTTACCTCTACCATATTCGTGACAGGAAGGTACCTAACTGATACCACTGATGTAGATAACTCGAAGAATTGAAAGAAAGAGAATTAAAAAAAAAAATTCTGCATGTATTGAATTAAGAGAAAATACAAGGAATTACAAATTGAGTTCCCTTAAGACAACCTTACCACATCCTTTTTATACAGAAAAATAGAGTAATTAATATAAGGTTTTGTCGATACACATGATTTGCTGAAAGAGCATATCACTTCTTCAAAGTCTGGATTTGAATGTTTAGACAACAAATCAAATATATAAACTTGTAATATAATATTTCTTAAATTCAATATCTATCGATTCATGTAGTTTAGTTAATGACTTACGGCTTCAACCATTAACCTAACAATTTAATACTTTAATCTGATCAATAATTGATCTAGTTGTTATAAACTACTTCTTACCTATCAATCTAATACTTCAATTGGATCGATAATTGATTTATTTGTGATAACACTACTTACCATGTTAGTAAGGAAGCTTGACCATAAATCCACCATGAGAGGGATCAAATTATAAAAATCTCGGCATACCCCCAAAAAGACCCTTTTGCCCATAGGGCAGATTTTACCAGTACAATTTACAACTATTTTTAACACTCATCCTAATTTGATGCATCTCAGAATATATTTCTGTAATATTATATATATATATATATATATATATCCACCATTTGCAAATGTCCTATTAATATTCATAGCATAAGGGATACAGCCTTGTTGATAAATTCTGCAGCACCAGACTAAAATGAGGCGATGTATGGCAAGCTCGAGTTATTACGACGTAAGTGCTCAAACCTCATCATGATTCATCCATAATCTCAAGCAGGCAAAGACATGAACTAGATAAAAAGCTGGAATCAAATAACTCACTCTTTACAAAATGTTTTTTTATGAGAGATTACAACCTCACTCCAATCTAAAAAGACCCAACAATTTCCTCAAACACATTACATTTGTTTGCAACCACTCATTCGTGGCACGCTTCTTTACCTTTTCCCTCTTAGGGACCACTTCATGGCCTGAATACAGTATAACCATTGACACCGCATGTCATATTTGAGTAATCTGGAAAGTATGCATAATTATCGTTCTCTGTGTTTCTCATGTCGAGATACAACAGATCGGAACCAGCCACTTGCCATTGGTTTGGTATCAACCCATCTACCTGACCATTGACGCAATGCACACTACTCATCGGTGGATTATAATCCCTCAGTGAATCATAATCCCCACCAGACAACCTATACCCTCCGTGAAATCTATGGTCATGATGGTAACTTCGTGATCGCTCAAACCTGCAAGAACTGGTTGAAGATCCCAGATCATCATTTGCAGCCAAATCCCCAGGAAAAGTGAACTGTCGATTTAGCAACTGCGGCCCATTATTCAGAGACTGGAATGCTGAACTTGATTTAGCCGACTTCCCAATACCATGTTCTTCATCCAGCAGGTCATTTATGATATCAAGGTGTGGGAACTCATCCACCATTAACCCTTGGCTCTGACGCCCAGATGCACAGACAGGGAACTCAGTTGACATGTTGCCCGTTGATCTACTGTGCACTGGCCTGCACAAGTCATGATTTTGAGCATCATCGAGCCTGGAGGGTTTATCAAAGAACATTCTGCTTGATTCCCTTTGAGAACTTTCAATCCACTGGGGACCATTCTGTAAAGCATCCCGAGCAATCATGCTAAAATGAACACCAGACTGACCAGCACTTTTGTCCAATCTATGAGAGCTCTGGGATAAAAGTACAGATGAAACTGAGGAAGATGGTTGAGAATAGCCAGGCAATGGGTTTACTCCTGAACTTGAGGAGCTGGAATGGGTAGCAGCAGTTGAGGCCACAGGGCTCCCCATAATCACATTTCTGTAGGATTGAGGAGCATGCCTATGGGTAGCAGGTAAGGGATCAGGACCCAACCGGGCAGTTGCACTCACTGAGCGTGCAAGTAGGGGAGCTGTTTGAACCATGGAGGCAACAGGGGCAGTTGGCCTGGGACCAGGAACTAAAGGAGCACTTGAAGGTCTTGACATGATTGGCACTTGTGCCTCAGATCTTTCAACTAATCTTGCAGTTGAAGTCTTTTGGATCTCGGTTTTGGACACAGCTGGCACTGATATTGCAGAAGTAAAAGGTGAAGATGGATCTTTATCAGTCTGTTGGGAGCCACTTAAAGATGTCTTCCTGACATGAACAGGATATACGGTAATGCTAGTCTTGTGTTCTAACTTCATTTGAATAGAGGAGGATAAGTTTCTAGGAGGGCTAATGGCTGAGGATGCCACAGCTGATATCTTCTCTTTTTGTAGACTATCATTGTCAACAGATCTCTCTGCCTCAACAAGGTCTCTGACGCCCCGTTTCTTCACTGAAAGAAACTCCTCTTCCTATCAATTAGAAAAGCATGAGAGAGAGTCTTTAAGGCGAAATTGAGTATGAAAATAATGTATTTGTATGTAAACAATATATTGAATGAAGATGCAAGCTTAAGAAAAAAGAGAAATGAAAATGAAAACTGTAATAGAAAAACATCAAATAAAAATAAATTTCATTGCCACTCCAAATTTGATCTTCCCACCAACTTCAATAGAAATAAGATTCAAATTCTTACCAATAAATAGAAAGAAGAGAATTCCAAGATCAAAAACAAGTCACAAGAAAAGAAAAATAAAGGGGATGTAGACATGTTCGTTCCAGCAAAATTTTGAAGATAAGCATTCACATAGGTTTGATAGTATAAGAAATGAAAGGAAAAGGGAGAAGTATATGGATCCATTTTAATTTTCACATCTATGTAGCCTCATGGAAGGACAGAAGACTGGAAGAATTTAAAAATAAAGTCATCCTTCCATACCAGGTGATGGAAACAAGATGAAATGGATACACATCTTTTTTCCCAAGATTAATCTGTAAACAGGATAGGAATATAGAAACATCAATTTTTTTGCAAGTTCAAGTTATTTTCGTCTATTTGCAGATAGAAAATAAATAAAGTTATTCAGTCAACAACAAGCAAACTATAACGCTCCTCTTAAATGGTGAAAATAAAAAGTAAAAGTCACGCAAGAATTTGGGAAAAAATAGACAAAAATGCTTTTCATAATCACAGAAAGTCAAATAGACAAGACTTAGAGAAAAAAATTATGGTAACTGGATAAGTATTTCCAACAAAGTTGAAAATGACAACCTTTTTGGCAACATGCTGCTCAGCCCACTTCAACTGATCTTGTAAGCAGAGGACAACAACCTCAGACTCAGACTTGCCAGTCTTACCACTTCCAGACTCATTGTTAGCATCCCCAGCATCTGCAGCAGAACGAGATGGCTGACTATCTATTTCTTTCGTCCAACTACTCACATCAGATGATGTTTTGCCTCGGTTCTTACCTCTACAGATAAAAAGTGTCATATCATATCACATAAACACCTGACCATTGATATCCATTTACACACAGAAAAAAAAAAATACAAGCACCTGCTAGGCAACTTTTGGACTTTATAATTTGTGGAAATTCCCTTGTGGAGGTCATTAATGACTACTGACGGCAAAGAATCGGTAGAACATGTTGAAGAACTATCATCTATCACTGAACAGCTCCTTTTCTCAGACATTCCATTTTGTGTGGTTGAAGCACCACCTATGCCATTGTTGCTAGCCTCAGATGGACGATTGACTTCTGATGCATCGGTATCCCAATTAACAGTACTGGCATCTCTGTCTTCTGAATCAGGCTGAAGCATTTCAGAAACTCCATCTACAGAGTCAGACACATCAGAAACATCTTCCATGGCATCAGGCTTTTCAGACACAGCTAGAGCTTCCTCCATTTTAGAATCATTTTTGTCATCAGCAGCATTGTCTTGGTCCTTCTCATGTACAGAGACAGTAGACCTCTCCTCCCTCCCTTTGTCTTTTCCTTTCCGGTTGTTACGTTTTTGTTTGGCCTGTAGTGAAAAGAGAGGAGTATCTGTCAACAATTATATATAAAAAGAAATCAACCCACAAAACTCCTAACCTCATGCACATTACATCATTTAATCCCAAAAATAACAAGCAGATGTCAACAGAAAAACCTTGAGAGCATTACATGTTACAAATTGCTAGCAAAATTACATCCAATCAAGAAAAATTTAGCTCAAAGGCTGGTTACTGATTAACAATATTCAAATAGGTACTGAATGGTTTAGACGGAGACGAACTAAATTAACCAGTGAGTTTGTTAGTTCATAAACTTGATATTTCAACCACTAAATGGAGGGGACAATCCTCACCTCACAAATCAGTGTTGTGGGGTTGAATTTGAGTCGACCAACCCAGTTTCTAAGACAGTGAACATATCTTAAATCCATTAAAAGGCTCATCCACCATATTATCATCATATCAAGCCCGATAGTGTTGGATGTGAAGGAGCATATTTTTAAAAACTCAAGTCCAGCATTGACTAGAAATAATGTCAAAATATAATTTATAAGTGAAAGGAAACATTTATCGTATAATCCAGTTTTATAGGGTTGGGGGTTATTCTAAGATGATTTCCTAACTACTCTCCTTTTGTTTTGCTTGTATTTCTTGCTACATTATTGCTTTGCTTTTATTAGTGGTGTTGCATCATACCCAAAGCAATTTATAGAAGGCTGGGTTTGTAAAGAAGCAAGAGAGGTCTTCAGCAGGCACCTCACACATAAAGATGGGAAAATTATGTATGTGTATATGACCATACTATTGCCTTATTTCCCTTAAATTTAAGTGAACCCAAATTTGTGAAATTCTACATTACTTCAGCTGGGGTTCAGCATACAAAGTCACATCCAACAGTAGAAATGACATATCAGGCAGGAGTTAGATGACTTCATCAGTACCAGGATAAAAAATGAAAATTGGTGACCTGCTTTCAATGTGTTCACTATCTCATAACAGTTGTCATTTACAGTGCCTTTTCTGTAGTTTAATTATCTTCCGTAGTGAAATTCATAAGAGTTGACTTCTAAACCACGATATTACAGATAATTAAATAAGAACCTATTTGCTAACAGGAGAGCTAGACAATGCATTGCATCTGTGAAATCAACATTCAGATAACTAAAAATCCGTTGAAACTGCATTTTCAATGTGTTCCAGACCTGTTTTTTCTTTGACTTTTTTTCCCTCTCACTCCCACGTTTTGCTTTTTGATCACTTTCAGCTTGCCATGCAGCTTCTTCTTCACGGATGAGTTCTTCTTGTCTTTTGAGTGCAACAGCTTCCTGGTAGGCAACCTCAATTTTATTACTGCACCCATGAAACTAAATAGTTAGGATATCTAAATTGATGCATGTCTAATACCTACAAAGGAAACAAAAACTATGCCTATCCTTAACTTCTGGGTAGGTTACATATATTGGGCCTACCATTAGGAACTTCTCAATCTTTCCATATTTTTAACAATTTTCTATTCTCCATAGGAAATACCACAAAGTAGAGGAACTCCAAGCTCATTGATACAAGGGGATCACAACTTCTGAATAAGCTAATATGTCAAAAAAGGCAGTTGAACTTGAAGCAACTCAAAACTAAGTCTGTATTGTGCAGAATAATCAGCTGCATCCTATTTTTGTACACAATTGTAGAACTTTGGCCAAAACATGGAAGTAGATAAGCACTCGGTTGATGCGACACTTCAAGACTGAGCTAACGTGTACCAAATGAAAATTGCTAATTACTTTTTGGGTAGAATCTACTTAGAAATCAAAACAAAATGGAACAAAAAGGCTATCTTCTATTCTCATTGTTTCCACCAAAAAGCTTATAACCAGGATGTACTACCCTTTTACCTGTTTTTCTATCTTGTTCCATTTTTAAAACTTTTAAGACATACAATTGAACTTGATGTCCTGTTGTGTCTCATTCTTGCTTGTTCATTAAACATAAAAATTTATAGATTATATCCCAATGACCTATTGTGTCTGATTCTAATGCATTTACCAAACACACTTGTTGAAAAAAGTATGCAAAAATACATTGAACATCATGCTAATGTTGTTCCTTTGTTTTGAATGAACTCAATCAAAAAATGTTAACTCTGAAAGGAATAGCCTCAACCTGGATCCTTCACTTTAAGGATATCATAGACTATTATATTATTAATTCGAGAACATTAGTGAGCTAGTGACTCTACAAGCAAGGAAAAAGACTCAGAGTCCAAGACTCCTCCCAGAGTGAGGAATACTCTCCTAACAGATTTTTTTAGAAGAATCCAGCCTGATTTCCCCCACTCTCCTCTCTCCTCAAATACTAACCCTTCACTACATGTCCCCCATGCCACCTCACCCCTTCACTAACTAACACTCCTTCTCTTCACTACTGAGCCCCACTCTCTTCTCCTGGTCTAGTATATTAGGCCCATAAGCATCTTGTTGATGCCTAGAAGTCCAATCAGGCATCATAAAGATCATCAACATGCCCCCCTTCAATCATTGTTAATAGCAACATAGAAATGGACCACATACTAAATCAGCTGGCTAACAGTCAATATCATGCATGCCTCTCTAAAACTTGATTAAGGGAGAAATACAAGCATAAGTAAAGAGTATATAGACAAGCAATGCAGCTGAGAACTTGAGCTCCAAATCGTTACAAAATTACTGTGTATGCTACCTGAATATATGCGCAAGGACAAATATTTCCAAAGTCCTACGACCCAATTCTGTTAAACGCCTTTCATCACGCTCAATAGAATCTTTGTTGAAATCCTCTCCAGAACTTCCATCCTGCAAAAACTAAGAGAAAAAGGTTTCAAATAAATTCCAAAACTGAAAAGCCGAAAGCGCCATATTCATATATTTCATGCACTTATAACCCCAAAGTTACTGGTGATACCATGAAAGAAGAGTAATAATGCCTACAAGCTTAACTAGCCCACACTTGTTTGTTATTAAAAATATATATCTTAAATATTAAAGCATATACTGCATAAATATAAGATAGGACATGTGCAGAAAATATGGCACAAATAAAGTATGAGCTCAACCTAAATTTAAGTTGCAAGGAAAAAAAAATGTTACTGATGCAGCAAATAGTAAAATATAAAATATCAAGCATGTACAAAATTATGAATAAATGAAGAACTACTTATTTGAACCTCCATAATAAAGAACAGGGATATAGATTTCTGCAGCCAAAAATCAATTTTCTAAAAATTAAATTGTAGATATTTCTTTTTAGTCTGAATTGTGTTTTAACTAATGCAAAAACATTCCCTGGGTTTGCCTAATAGTAGTGTAGCTCCCACTGTGGAAGAAATAAGTTCTAGAAGTAACATAAACATCAGTATTAATTTTGAACGTGAAGAAAATTATCTTATACATTTTTTTAGCATAAAATTGATAATACATTTTTTTGTGGCAAAGTAAAATTTAAAAAAAAAATATAGTCTACTCTATTCTCACAAGCTAAAAATATTAGCTTCAAAAAGCAATTATAATAAATCACTTTTTTAAGTTTAAACAAGCAGGGTGCTTATTATTAGATCCCATTAAAATTTTAAATTGAAGTAATTTAATACCTGATGATTACCAATTTATGTAATTTACCATCACATGTTAACAATATGAAACATTTCTCAAAAATTGTCGCAAAATTGTTATTCTTCAATTTATAAATTTTCAAAGCAATTCTAAACATGTGTAATCATTCTAAAACGACAAAATAAAAGAAACAAAATAAGAAACAGAAGCAAAAACATTGAAGTATAAAAACATAAATTGAAGAACTCTTTAGGTTATTAGTGCAGATGACCAGCTGACGCAGTAGCATTTAAGTGAAAACCAGTCTTAAATATAATATTATTCAGAATACAATAACAGAGTTTCAGTTTCCTTTTCCCACTGTCGAGACCCCATTTATACATACTCAGTTTTGCTCTTATTTGTCAACTACATCCTGTCAAAAATTCAGCCAAATACCATCACATTTCAAAAGAGATAAATTAGTGCTCAACCATATCACCAGTTATCAGGTCATGCGTCAACACAAAATTCCATGCTCATTATCACAAACATAATTCTGCGTCTTACCTTTGTCCGGTTTTGAGGGCACTTTTCATCTTTAGGAGGCAGTGGTTCTACCGCAACCCTTTCAAGTAGCAGTAAAACATCATCCACCAAAACAAACATATCTTTCTCAACATGAACAATTGGTGCTGGTATTTCTTCAGAATCCAGCAATTTCACTTTAGCTTTTTGGTTCTTAGTCTGGCCTTCAAGAGCCTTCAATCCACTATGCAAGGAATCCATTACCAAAGTAGAAGTGACTTCTTTCTCTATAAAGAAGTGCTTTACAACTACTTTCAAAATTACATCTGTCTTCTCCCTAGACATGTGGCGCTTAGAAGTTTGATCAATTTCCCGCCAGAAAGAAAAGAAGCTGGATGCATATTAATATTTGATCAGAACAAAATAAGACACCAGAACTCAAAGGTCTGTCATATGTGGCAATAAATGATAATGCATAATATCAAATAGGAAAACAATATACATTCCAATAAAGAAAATATCAGATCATATTTAATTTCAAATAGGATGTAACATACATTTCAAGATACACATGTACATCAAAACCATGATCAGCTATTTGATTTGACCATGACATCCATTCCTCTGTTCTGTATCTTTTTTACAATATGGCTAACATTTTTTCTACTTTCCAGATTAAAGGGGAATGAAATTAAATTTTTCAGTTCAAGTGTTAAACTACTGCTATTGATCTGGAAGTGTGAAAAAGAAGTAACTTGATGCTCCAGAGTTTTATTAGGTGACACTCTGGAGCAAGACTAGACTTACAAGATGTCTGAAGAGGGAGGTTTTAAAAGGAGAGCACAAGTACCTTGACCACCTAGCTTTATCCTCTATCAACTTCCCAAGTTTGCTTCTTCTCTCCTCCACAAAACGCCGACAAATTTGTTCTACATTTGTCAAATATACCCTAACAAGCTCTCTCCTATACTGACAATCAAGGCACCGGAAAGGTCTCTCTGATTTCTCCCTATGCATCAGAAACAAACAAGGAATATATGGTCACACTTCAAGATATAAAATCCCAAGGAAAAGTGCAAAATAAATTAACAAGTTGTCACATTTAACTGCCACACAAATTCAATAAATAAATAAAATATGGACAAAATTTGGTGTATTGAAAAAATACAAGAGAAGATGACATGGTCACTAATTCTGTCACAATAACCTGCCTGCATTGCTTTGCGTACCTGGAAGAAACATTGAACAGTTGACAAGTACAACATAAGAACTCTTTCTCCTTGTGCCCATTTGGATAAGCATTTTCACCAAGAATTTTCTCACAAGTGGAAAAAGGCAATTTAGGAGGAAAAAAACTTCTGACGTTTTTCTAAAAAGTGGAAATTTATAATTTCAAAGATATCTTTCTACTATGTTAAAACAAACCATCAGAATGCCTCTATACACATGAATAACCATCTTTATAAATACTTTAAGCACCATTACACGTTTTATTTATGGCATTTGCAAATTTGGACTGATGATTGATTTATATTCACTCCACTCATTTATATTTATAACAATCAGGTATGGGTATACAAATCACCAGCAGTGCCATCTGGGTAATGAACCGTGGTAGAGGGTGTGAATGTGATGATAGACTCACCACACCCTTTCTTAGCAGCTACACCCTCTTTTTTTATGTCAAATTTTATTCAAATCATACCCTTGTAGATGTTCTTTATTTCATCTATCTGAAAATTAAATTCCAGAACAATCTGGAACTGTGTAAAAATTGACTCCCAGATTTAATTTCTGCAAGTCATTTTTCATAATTCCAGAATTTAAATTCAGAAAAGTCAACTTTTTACATTCGGAACACACTGAAGAACAAGAAATAAATTTCCAGAAAACAGTTTATATTGACTCAAAATTTCATAATCTGCAGACAATAAAATAAAATAACAAAGAAAAGTAAAAATAAATAAAGACATGAATCAGGGGCTCATTGAGCCTTAAATTTAATGAAATTTCCCATAGCAGCACAGATGGTGAGAGAGGCGTGTTGGACTTGGTCATACAAAGTAAAGCAAAATGCATGGAAAGGGTGTATTTCTTGAGAGAAAATAGGAAAACCAATGCAAATGAAAAGATTGCATAAATATAGGAAATAAAATGTAAGGATTATATACATTGCATTATGTATAAATACCATCATGCAAAATCTATTATTCATTCGAACAACGAGAAAGAAAAAAAGCTTGGCATCATAAAAATATTGTTTCTAGCTGGCTTTCAATTTACTATGAAACTATGGAGAAGGACCAATCACTCAAACTAGCACAATTCCAGGACGTCCATATGATTTGCTGTTCTTTCTAGATAAGGAAACCAAATGAAATTCAAAATTATATCATATAGCCAGTTCCCTTAATTATTAAGACAGCTTTGTGAAAGATGGATTGTTAAGTATTTGAAATATCCTAAATAACATAAATTAAGTATAGAATACCTTATGACTTGAACTTGAGCTTTTATTATCAGATTGTCTGAAGTGTCAACAAATCCATCATACACCTTTGACAGTTCCATAAACTTTTTCCATCCCCAGTCATGCTCCTTCTTCCAAAATCGATGCAATGTATCTGGAAAACTCAATCAAGGGCATATATCTCACTAATATTGAAAGAAAAATTGTAATCTCCAGCAATTAACCTAACTATTATGAAACAGACCAGAATATTTTGATTTCTTTGGTTCTTTATTGACCACAGCTATTGTAAATTGAGCAAAATGACTCCATCCTGTCTTGCCCCAGAAAGAAAAAGTAAGCACAACCAAATACTATGGATCTAATTGTAGAAAATAAAACTAATAATCATCAATGCAATCTGAAAAAGATCGTGAATTGAACCTGGAAGAAGTTTGTCATGATTAGCAACACAAAGAAAGAGTGAGAGATGATTGCAAACATCACAGCCTTGTGGATAGATTAAAATATACCTGCCACAAACAAAACAATTATTAAGTCAAAAAATCAACACTACAATTTACCATGTCATGAAGTTATAAACTATCTCAGCAAATAAGATGTATTTCTTAGACTGCACATACCAACATTAAATTAAGGGCATGATTCCCATGAAAACTATATAGTCCTTACATGACACCTGTAGCAAGTGAAATAAAGAAGGTATCTTTCTCTTGTATGACAAATAGTATATTATAAAGGGTCACAAATTCCATATACATATCTCAAAACAGCATATTATTGGTCAGACCTCTTGACCCTTCTAGTTGGTTTTTGGCAACGTCCTTGTCCAATTTCTAACTCTTCTGTAGAATTAACCTATCTGCCATTTTGATAAACCTCTTATGAAATCAAAAGCCCTGCCTAAGGAAAAGTTATTTACTTTGACAACAGGAATTCAATAGAACTAATATTGCAGGTTCACAGGTCACATAAAGCTCTCGAACTTCTGATAAACCTCTAAAGAAGTTGAAAGTCCCACCTAAGGTAATGTCATTTACTTGGACATCAGGGCTTTTAATAGAATTAAAACTGCAGATTCACAGGTCACATAAAGATTTTTCCCCTGCATGTGTTTGGTCCCAGCAATTTCTAACTGACAGTTACCTGTTTATTTTTTGTTCAAACTTGTTTACGGAATCCTGTCTTAGAAAAAGTTCTTGGACCAATTTTTGGTTACAATCAAGAGGATTTTGGTAGCAGAGACCAATTTCTTTTTCTAAGGAATGTACAACCTATCACTAATTTGTAGGATAGTAACATGCATATTCTAAAGGATACCTTGTTGGCTTAGCAGGCTGATATGTTAGGAAATTGGCTTCAGAGCACACGATGTTTTTATTTCATACAAAATATGCACTGAGCGAGTTTACTCAACATTTATGGTATATTTTTTCCTAGGCTGATTTAATTCCTCCAAAACACCCCCACACTTCTGTATGACTAAATGAATTTCTTCATTTATACACACACACACACACATACAATAGAGAGAGAATTGAATGTGTCAGATAAACTACACTAGGTAAGATACATCAGTGTTTCTTCAAAAATTCAAGATAAAGCAAAACAACAAGGATAGTTAAGTTCTACATCTTCAGTGTACCCCAGTACTAAAGACTAATCGCTATGCGAAAGGTATGGGGAAGGTTATTGTATGCAGCCTTACCCTTGCATACGCAAAGAGGCTGTTTCCAGATTCAAACCCATGACCAACCGGTCAACAAGGCACAACTTTACCACTGCACCGGGCTCGCCCTCACGACAGTTAAGTTCTAAATCACAACAAAAGCTATGTAAGTCCAGTGATACACCTCATACCATTTGTAGCCGCCAACCTCAAATGGACTACTGCGAAGTTCCCTTTTGTTAATTTGAGAAAACTTTTCTATCTTCCACGTATATCTTCCAAACAACTCCGAAGGTTTTGGTCCTGTAAAGAGAAAACCAAATATGACTAAACAATTCTTTAGGAAAATAGTCATTTTTAACCATTAAGATGAGAAAAGGATATAACAATAAAATGACATCTGTGCATTCTAAGGTTTAAATAATTCCCTATTCATACAAATCAATAAACGCACTAAACCACTGATATCAATCAAAATACCAAGGAGCAAAATATTTTCACATAATACAAACTTAATCAGAGCATTCGTAATTTCTAATGTCTTTTTTTCTTTTGTTACAAGGGAATAGAAACCAAAACGAAACAGAAAACAGACACTAATACCATCCCTAACCTCATACAGGAAAACAGACACAAACATGCAATATAACAATGTAAATGTAAAAAAAAAAAAAATTGGAAAAAGAAATTGTCACCATCATCTCCATCGTCAGAGTCCCAATAAGGGGGAGAAGTAGATGTGATTCCATTCTCAACCTGCTCAGAAGACCGCCATTCTGCCAATGCTTCCCCGTATTGACATCGCTGCCCATTTGAAATTCCCTCCACAGACTTTCCCACTCTAGACTCCTCACTCACAATCCCAGTCATTCCCTGATTAAGAAATATTTCTCTAACGCTCTTCTTACAACGCCAACTGAATAAGAATCAGACAAACAAAGACAAAAAATCAGCCCTTAAACCCCACATTGCATTACAAGACAATAAATCATTCCCAAGAATAAATCAATAAGAGTATTCATTTGCAACTACATCTAAAAAGCCCTACAATATAAGCATAATCATAACCAATGCACTTTGTGAAGGAACAAATTCGAAATCACAATAACTGATAATCCCAATTCAAAACCCAAGAAAACAAACCGACCGCTTCCTCTGAACCATATCGATTAACCTAATGAAACACTACCTTCTCCAATGTAAGTTCCTCATAAAAATTATTGAGAACAGAACATAAAACCAAGCCAAAAACCTCAATCATCGATACAAAAAACCCTAAAACAAATATTCAAACTAATTGAAAGAAGCTCGAATTAAGAAAATAAGCTCAACGAGGTAGCAAAACCGGCTCGATGAGGTCCAATTGCATGAACCCCAAAAATAGAATATTCCCCGAAACAATCAACACCAAAAAACACCAAGATCCTGGACAGTAATTTCCAGAAGCCACCAAAAAAAAATAACTCATTAATCAAAATCCAATAAATGACGCAATAAACCAAAAAAAAAGGAAGCTCAGTTAAAGATTGAAGTGAGGTAAAAGAAAAAAAAAACGATGGTGTGGATCGATGAGGAGCTGACGAACCTGGAATCAAAGTGCAGAAGTTTGACAAAAAGGAACAATTCGTGCGCTGAGATTTTAGAGAGAGAAAGACGAAGTGAGAGAAAGAAAGACAGGGTTGAGCAGCAACAGGAAACAAAGCATAACCAAAAAAAAAAAGAATAATGTTACTTTTTATTTTTTTTAATTCACATGACTTCTTTCCTTTTTTATTCTGTTGAAACTTGAAATCGAACTGATTCCTTGAACAGTAACCGCCATTATTTTTTATTAGTCACTCATTAATTTTGTTTTTTTTATAAATAAATATGTTTTGTCGTTGCTTGTAATAAAATATTCGTGTTCAAATTAAATTATTGCAATTATTAGTTTAATTTTTAAAAAAATAATATTGAGTTAAATTTTATTTATTTTTTATGCAATTATAATTAGATTTTAAAAACAAAAACAATTATAACATATTTAAAATAAAAAGTTTCTAAAATATTTCATAATTTGTTAAAATTATTAATTATGATAATTACTAAAAAATCATTCACATTAATTTGAATTATCTAGATTTAATATAATTCTTAAATATAGAAAGTTTAGTATAAAAAACAAGAAAATTGTCGTGATAAAATTTATATTTTTTAAAAAAAATATTCGAATTTATCTTATTTAAATCATTAAATATGGTAAAAATATGTGTTTTTAATTTAAAACGGCAATTAATTTTGTATGATATATACCTTTAGTTAATTTTGGTTATGAAACAGTCTATTTTGATAAAACAAAATTAGGTTATTTAAATGTTTAGATTTGGTATTATTTGTCTCTAGCCAAATATATAATGTGCTAGAAATTAGAAACAAAAAAACTTATATTGCTTTTTTTTGTATATTTCTAGTTATAAATTTCGTAAAACCTACTAATTATAAAAAGTTTCAATTTTTAATTTAGGATTAAGGGTTGAAATATTTTAATTTGTAAACCCTTACACCTGAATTATGTCTAAGTAAAGTGCCATAATAATTTATGTTCATAGTTAAATTACAGAGGACGTTACATCATATAAAGTACAAAACAAATATGTACAATTAATCAATAAAAAAGTATTAGTTTATGCATAATATTAAAAATTAAAAAATCACACATTTATCTTCCAAAAAAGTTGAATCAAATTAAATTTGCACAACTAAAATTGATAGATAACATTAAAGAAATGGTGAAAGACTGCATATTAAAATCATATATAAACTAACATGCTATATATTAATTTAATAAATAGATCATTTGTGTTCGTTTTTATCATGAAAACACGTTTTTTTTTTAATTCATGCTTATGTGTATCTAAATTTACTTCCCCATACCTAACCATAATAAAAATATTCTTTTAGCATCTTCAATTCCTTCAAATATAATTGATTTCACGTGTATCTAATGGTTTGTGCACTAACGTTACCAGCACTATATTTGCATTTTAACTACCGTAGGCACATTCTCCGGAAATGAATATTAATGTTTATATTAAATTTTAAACATGTGTGTATCACATTTTTTTTTTCAATCTAATAAGTTTTTCGTTTTATTAAAATTCAATGTATCAAACTAAACTATGAAAGAAATTATTCTGGTTTAAAAAAACAATTCATGCATTTTAATTCAGATTAATGAAATTTAATACCAATTCCGTATTGTGCAATTATTTTTTAACAACCCAAAATAAAATAAAAATGGATTCTTTTAAATGAAAAACTATATTTATTTTTTTAATTTAAGGATAATTAAAAATGTTAGGTATTATTAGATATTATAGATATGGTTAGATATTATAGATATTATAGATTTTGTTACATATTTCTATTTATATAATGGGTTTAACCCACAATTTTTTTTATGTTTTTATTTTTTATATAAACATAATATGTGTTCAATATATATAAGGAATTTATCATATTTTTTTTTCTTTTATTTTAATATGGTATTTACAACATATGGTCACAGTTCAATTTATTTTTTGTGAACTCGCTCTTCATTGGTATTTTCTAATCGTCGTCTCACCATCTCCCTGTTGTCGGAGTCGTCGTCAAAGTCTTGTCGTTGTTGTCACCAAATTTCTCGTGACTGGATTTGTCTTGTCAGTTATGGCTTCTTTTGCTACTACTATGCTTGATTCATCTATTTATACTAATTATGTCAATGTTCATCTCTCCATTGACAAATTGGATGGAACTAATTACGAAACTTGGGTCTCATATATTAAATTATGGCTTAAGAGTCAAGATTATGTTGATCATCTTACCCATCCCAATGTTGCTGAAAATGAAGTTTCTGGTTGGTTGAAAATTGATGCTCAATTATGCATTATTATTAAATCTACCATTCACTCATCTTTAAAAAAAATTGTACTTGTGAGACATGTTCAGATGTTTGGGAACAGGCAAAAAATTTATTATACACCATTGATACTCAACGTCTTTATGGTATGTGTCAAAATTTCCTTACCATTGTTGCTCCCAAACATCTATGACAGAATATCTAGGTAAACTTCATGCTCTTCTTCATGATTTTAATGATTTATTACCTCCTGCCTCCACTCCTTCTCAAGAACTAAAGCAAAGATCCAAGTTCTTCATGTTATTGGGCTTACATGGCCTTCCTGATGATTATTCTCATGTTCGTGATCAAATTTTGGAATCTTCTATCTTCCCAAATTTACTTCCATTTGTTCTATCCTTCTTCATGTGCAAGGTAAACACACCACTAATATACCTCGTCTTGTTGATGACGATATACCTCCTCTTGTTGATGACTCTTTTGTTTTAGTCTCTTAACATAATGATCATAGTCGTTCTCACAAGTCAAGCAAAGGGCATCACAAGTGTGACCATTGTGGCAAACTTGGGCACAAAATTGACAGGTGTTATGCCTTACATGGTCATCCTTCTAAATCTATTGCGGTTGCCAAAACTACCCTTGTGCAACCTTGTACTGTGGGCAATACTTCATTTGATACCCTGGGTCAGCTTGCTATTTTCAATGATTCCTTAAATGGTATGAGGATCGTCAAAACTCTAGTTCCATTACTTTTGTTGCACATTCAGGTACATCTTTTGTTGGCCTCACTCACTTTACTTCCATTGGCCTTTAGGTTCTAAATTCAGGTGTCATATATCACATTACTGATAATAAATATTTTTCTCTTCCCTGTCTACTACGGGTTATTTACCATCAATTACCATGGTCAATGAATCTAGGGTATCATCGCATGGTGTTGGTATTATTAGTCTTTTTCCTTCTTTATCTATTGATAATGTTCTTTATGTTCCTAGATTTCCATTTAACTTATTATCCATTAGTCGTCTCACTCGTTCCATTGATTTATTATTTCTTTTACCAAATATTTTTGTTTATTTACAGGACCGAAGTTCGGGACGGATGATTGGCACCAGACATGAGTCTCATGGACTTTATCACTTATAGATCTTTGCACATGCTGGAATGATTATGGATTCTCCATCTCTCATTCATGTTGGTTGGGTCATCTTAGTCTTTCCAAGATGTAACAACTTGTTCTAAGTTTGTCTAATGTATCAAGTTTATCGTGTGAGTCGTGTAATTAGGAAAACACATTTGTAGTTCTTTTCCTAGTAGTGTCTCACAACGTACTTCATCTCCTTTTACCTTAGTTCACTTTAACATCTGGAGACCAAGTCGTATTCAGTCTAATTTAGAATTTCAGTATTTTGTTACTTTTATTGATGATTATTTAAGATGTACTTGGGTGTTTTTAATGAAAAATTGTTTTGAGTTGTTTTCTATATTTCAAATCTTTTACAATGAAATTAAAAATCAATTTGGAATTTCCATTCGAATTATGCACAATAATAATGGGTGTGAGCATCTTTTACATTATTTTAAAAAAATCATGACTTCTCATAGTATTCTTCATCAAACTTCATGTGCTTATACACCTTAACAAAATGGGGTAGTTGAGCGCAATAATAGACATTTTGTTGAAATAACTCGTATTGTTTTACTCCATGGTGATGTTCCTTAACATTTTTGGGATGATGTTGTTATGAGATATTATTATATATTATGATATTATTATATATTATGAGATATTATAGTAAATATTATTAGATATTTTTATTTATGTAATGGGCTTAACCCATATTTTTGTATGTTTTTATTTCTCTATAAACATAACCTCATGTGTTCAATATAAACAAGAGATTTATCCTATTCTTCTTTTCTTTTATTTTAATAAAAAAACATCCTGAAATTTGTAACGTATGAATCATATAAAGTTATATTTCAAATAAACCTCTGCCATTTACTAGAGGTTTTCAATAAACCTCTACTATTTGTTTTCAAATAAATCTCGTTAAATAGATTATTGATATTTAATGGAGTTTTAAAAAGTTTTTCTTACTTAAATTTATTCTTAAAGTTATTAAGAATTGATAAATAAATTTATTTTAATATAATATTTCTCTATAAACATATTAAAAATATTTTTAGTTTATGTTAGTCTTTAATAAAAAAAATTACATAAAATAAACAAAAATATTTAATAATTTTTTATTAAATAAATATTTCAGATTAATTTTTAAAAATGTTAACATATTTAAATTTACACTTTCAAAACTTTAAAAGATTTAGTTATCAAATATATTAAAATTATATTTTTAATTATTTGTTTAAAAAAAACTTTAATTATATTTATTTATTGAGATTTGAGAAAATCTAAAATATTTTATTGATGTTTTACAATAAACATGTCAAACTTAACAAAAATTAAAAAAAAAATCATGAGGTTATAGAATAATCTTTTGAAACTTAACTAAAGTTAAAAAAATATACACTATTTTGTAGAGATTTTAAAATAAACCTTTAAAAATTAACTAAAGTTAAAAAAAACTTCCACTATTTTGTGAAGGTTTTAAAATAAACCTTTGGAAATTAACTAAGGTTAAAAAAGCCTCCGTTATTTTACAAAGGTTTTAAAATAAACCTTTGAAAATTAATGACGGTTAAAAAAATCTTCGTTATTTTGTTGAGATTTTAAAATAAACCTTTGAAAATTAACAAAGGTTATAAAAACCTTCATTATTTTGCTGAGATTTTAGAATAAATCTTTGAAAATTAACTAAGGTTAAAAAATCTTCCTTATTTTGTCGAGGTTTTAGAAAAAAACCTATATTAATTAAATCAATTCATAGGGTTATATTAACCTCTGCTAAATAACCTCCATTAAAACCTTTGTTTTTTTGTAGTGTATTCTATTATTTTTCAATTGTTTTTTAAAGTTTCTAAATGTAATAGTTTGGTAATTTGTTTCTATAAAATCTTTTATCTTTGTATAATTACTTTTTCTATATTCTCAATAGATTAAAACTATGTTCATTTTTAGATCTAAAAGAAGTAAGAGGAAGCTAACAAAGAAATAAGGAATTATACCCGATCATAATTGTGAATGGTTAAGTCTAAGTTTACTTTTCTTAAAGAGTATTTATAGGAAGGATTTATGAATTCTATTTCTAACATGATTTTTTATATGGGATAATTTTGTTTAGAATTTTGAGATAAGAGGGAGTTAAGGTTTGACTCACAATATTCTAGTTTATGGAAATGAACCAATAAAATTCAGGTTAGTAAAGTTGTCTTTTAAAATAAATAATTAGAACTTACTATATACCTTTATTGTGATGATTGTAAACTTTTATGTTTGAACATCCTTTTTTTTATAACTTTGGCTGCCTAATTGAGTATTTAATTGTCTAGTAATATTTTGGAGTGAAAAACTTGCATGTTGGGACAAAAATGAAGGTTTCCTCCATGGATTGTTTTCTCTGAGCATTTCCACTCAAGCAAAAGATTTTTCACTCAATCAAAAGTTATCTTGGTGCCATTTTTCTCGAGAAAGAGGATTTCACTCCATTGATGGAATTTTATATTTTGCAGTGAAGTTTTCACTCTAGCGACTGAATTTTTGCTCAAGCGAAAATTAAGTAGAAAACCACCTCACTCTTAGGCTTATTTATGCTCAAGCAAAAACCAATCAAATTTGTTGAGTGTTTTTGGACTTCTATTAATGTATTTGAGGATTATTAGGTAATTATGCGCTTGTACTTTAATGTAAGTAATGTAAGGCCAAGTAGACTCAAGGGTTGGTTCCCATAATCTACTAAGACATGTTGATGAGATGTATGGTAGTAAGGGAGGTACAATTGAATTTAAAGTGGTGAGTTGTAATAGAACGAATTCAAAAAAATCCTAGGTTCCACTAGAAACCTGTATCACATAGACTAAAGTGTCAAGTGATGAGGAGCTAATGAAGTTACTTGAGGCTATAATGAGGTAGATCAAATAGGAGCAGGGTTGACAGTAGGCTTACCCTATGGGTACATTGGCCAATTGCTTCTGTCATATGACATATTAGTCTAGTAGTCAATCACAATGTAACCTACATGTATTAGTTTTTAAGTTCAAGCATAATAACCATTTCTTCTAGAAGTCGCCTTGATTTCATTATGTGATGGAAGAAGGCCAAGCTCAAGCCTAAGTTCAGGCTCAATAACTAGGTCAATGGCAAGGAAGATCCAAGAAGAATGAGACTTTGTTGTTGATGGCAGAGAAACTTTCCTATACATGTTCAAAAATGACATAAACCTATTGTAGAGTAGAATTTATTTTTGTCAAAAGTAGAATATGAATTTTACTTGTAATTTTTCTTAATTGTAATTAGGGTTGGATTTAGGCATCTGAAAACCAATCTAGGTTAAACTAGGGTCTCTAGAAACCTCTTAATTAACCTAGGTCAGTCATTTAGACATAAAAGAGTCACATGGAGCACACATTGCCATGCTTGCCTTGTGAGCTTGTTTTAGGTGCCATTTTCAAACCCATTGCATTTGAATTTTCCCACGTATTTTTGTAATGCATGGCCGAACCTCTAAACCTATATAAAAGGGTGTTTGGCTCATGAATTTTCAAGATTAACGAATGAGTGAATTGCTGCCAATATTGCTAGCCTTCTCACTCTCTTGTCTTGCCTCTTGTACTGGCCAGACCTTGGACATCGGCTGAAGAAGAGGTCGACATCAGACCTTGGTGGTCCGACAGTAATAATGGGCCACATAAGTTGGGCCCCACAAATAGTATTAGTTAACATGAGTTAACACCCAGATAACAGAAATACCTAAATCACGAGAGGATCATGCACGGGGTGTGTATAGTACATGCGGGTACTGTTAGAATGTATGGCTTTAAACTAGAGGGCGGATGAATGGTTTAAAAAGGGTTTTCACAATCTTTTAAGTCAAGAATGAAATTACTTCGAGAATAACTTGATTAAGAAATCAGTTTGCCAAAACACAAAGTAAATAAGCACAGAACTAGAAAAACAATCGGTTGTTTCGCAGAAACAATCAGTTGTTTATACCAGTTTTCAAATATAAAACTGAATTTAAAGAGATTAAGGATATAGAAAATGCACACAGAGATTTATACTGGTTCACTCTAAACCTAGAGCTACATCCAGTCTTCCCAGAAACCACTGGGGACCATTAAACAATCTACCCTAGATTACTTACAAAACAACCAAAGAAGTGACCTTGATCCCCTAAAGACACACACTTCCTTTGGTCCAGCACAATACCACTAAGAATGCTGATCTTGATCCCCTCAAGAACACACAACACTTCTCAGCAATACACACAGAGTTTCTTTCAAAAGTACAAAGGACTACACTTGTTACAAAACAAATCTGAAATCAAAACAAGATGAAAATCCTATCTCACACTCTTTGATCAATACAATCTATAAGCAATTCTCAACTTTTCAAAATCTCAAATCAGTTATAAACTCAAATATGTTTTTCTGTATTAAAACAAAGTTGTTTGTTGCATAATCTTAACAAACTATTAATTGCATTTAAAGATTGGTCAAAGCATTAAAAACTGGAGCGTAAACAGTTAGGAAATCATTTAATGCTTAGTCAAAGCACAAAATAGTTTTCTGTTTATGGTCCCAAAACAAACAATCGGTTGTTTCCACGAATCAATCAATTGTTTTGGTTTGACAGCAAGTCAACCATCAAAAACAGTTTTCAATCTTTCTAAAAACACCTAAGTATAAAACAATCGGTTGTTTCGACAAAACAACTGGTTGTTTTTCACTTAGTTTGAAAAACACTTTTCTTTTAAAAGGATTGAGAATGTTTATGCTTTGGATTCAATCAATAGTGGATTATACATAAAGTCTACCCCAGATCCTATCTAAAGACAGCTCAGCAACAACAAGCACATCTAGCCTTTCATTATCCTTCAAAGGGTTTGGATTCTTCAAAGCTTGAACACACTTGGTTCAACAATCTCCCTCTATTTGATGAAGACAAATCCCTGGTGCTTGTGTTAGATCTGATTGAATCTGAAGCAGTACTTGCAAAAATATCATATATACAGTCCAATGGTTCTTATAGTAGCAAGTTAGATTTTCACACATTGAAAGCATATTTTCAGATAAACAATCGGTTGTTTACACGAAACAATCGGTTGTTTCTATCAGCAACAGTAGAAACAGTTTTAATATAAGAGATTTCAGCAGATTTAAATAGTTTCAGAGAAAGATACACAAGAACCAATCAATTCTCCCTCTATTTATCTTCACAAATAGACTCTAACATGTATTAAAACAAATTTAGGTGAGATTATTGAGATCAAGGATACCTAACTCATTTCTTAGAAAGAAGAACCTCTCTTTTGGTAATGGTTTAGTGAAGATATCAGCAAACTGCAGTTTTGTCTCTACAAACTTCACTTCACAGTCCCCATTGCTTACATGATCCCTAATGAAATGATGGCGTATCTCAATATGTTTGGTCCTTGAGTGCTGAATCTGATTTTTGGTAAGATTGATGGCACTTGTGTTGTCACACAGTAAACGGACTTTGCTGATTTGCAATCCAAAGTCTGCAAGTTGTTGTTTGAGCCATAGAATCTGTGCACAACAGCTTCCAGCAGCTATGTACTCAGACTCAGCAGTAGAGAGCAACACATGCTTGCTTCTTGCTATGCCATGAGATAAGGCTTGAACCAAGAAGGTGGCAAGTGCCACTTGTGCTTTTCCTATCTAGCTTGCATCCTGCAAAGTCAGAATTTGAATAATCAATTAAATGAATGCTAGAGTGAGAAGGATACCATAACCCAACAGTTGATGTTCCTTTGAGATATTTCAGAATTCTTTTTGCAGCTTTGAAGTGTGACTCTTTAGGATTTGCTTGATATCTTGCACAAAGACACACCGC
>Ga0123342_1002519_pt1 | contig 30427 bp, 10 predicted proteins | sample Turbeawhitnodule_FD_89960 | JGI IMG/M metagenome (GOLD analysis project Ga0123342, IMG submission 89960) | Root nodule microbial communities of legume samples collected from Mexico - Turtle bean Mexico white nodule | ecosystem: Host-associated > Plants > Roots > Nodule | place: Mexico: Nepantla... | reverse complement strand
TATATATATATATATATATATATATATATATATATATATATATATATATCATTGATTCAATTCATGTCTTTTAATTGCATGCATGTGAGATTACTTAAACAACTACGTCCTTATAATTCGATAAATATATATGATTTTTACGAGGTAGGTTAGTTTTTTTTTTCAATAAATAAATAGAATGACAGCATTTGAAAAAGTCTTAACCACTCTGGTCAAACCTACTCATCACCTAAAGATTCTGTCTGCATAATATGTGGGTTTAAATATGTTTTGGTAATTATAGAATACAGTTTTCTGTCTTTAGATTTTTTTTTAAATTAACTTTTTGGACAGTTTTTTATATTTTGGATTTTATATATTGTTTAGTGTTTGTAATGTATCCATTTTTAAATTTTTAATTCCCTGTAATATTTTGTCCATTTGAGTTAATCTCTAAAAAAATTAGAAAATATAAGAAAATTATTGAACATTACAAGAAAAAAAATACAAAAGTATAAATACTAAACAAAATATCAAGAAATAAAATAAAAGAATTTTTCTTAAATATTTCAACTAACTACTTTTATACAAAAGAGATATCAAGATACCAAGAACTACTTTTATACAAAAGAGATATCAAGATACCAAGAAGTCGATGTTATTAGCATCTCGGTCTCTCAAATCTAAAAAAACTAATCAAGGATTTAAGTATGCTTAATAAATGATAACATTAAACAATTTCTGAAATCATCATGATTAAAAACACTTGGTTTATATGGACCTAACTTAATCTCCTATAGGTATAGGTAGGAGTTCAAATTAATCACTATAAATAGGTAAACACTCTAAGAATGGTAATGAATTTTTAACTCTTTACCTGCATATATATTCAACCTTATATTCGAACCTAAACTTACTTGAACGTCAAAATATAAGTGCACGTATTTCTATCTTAAAGAATGAAAGATTTAAAAACTAAAAAATACTGATTAGGAGATCGAGATAGAGAAATATCTCGCATAATTATTCGGTTCTGCAAGAAAATTTTATATAAGAAAATAAAAAGTAATGTATTAACTTTCCAAAATTCATTCAAACCTAATTTTTTATATTAAAACTTAGGTAAATCGTAGATTTAGAAGTTAATATATATTGAAAGATATTAAATAATATTCTTTTGGCCCATATGAAAGATATATAGCTTCTGTTGTACTTGAAGATTAGTCCCATGAAAGTTATCTTCAAATGTATAAGTTGGTAAAGCAAAAAGGTGTGGACCTTCTTCTTATTGTTGATTGATATTCTATTATAAACCTTTTCTTATGAACTTCTCAATAAAAGATTTAAGAAAAAAAAACAAAATTAATTTCCTTATTACAAATCAAAATCAATTTATACATATTTTCATTTTTAGAAACCCTTTTATATAATTATTTATTTTTTTATTTTGTTCATAAACTATTTTTACAACTTATCAAAAACAATTTTATTTTTTTTCAAAATATTTTTTCTTTAATTTTTTTTTATATCCACATCATATATTGCATTTTGATTAGTTGCATGATACAATTAAGGTAATATATATACCTCACTTTTAAATCTTTCACTTTGATTTCATAAGGTGATAAGTCACACTTAAATAATTGATTCAGTTTACATGAACAATGTATGTACTTACCATACAAAGAAATAGCATCTCAACAAACTGCTATAAGCACCAAACTTATGTTTATTATGAATATAAACAATCAATTCACTAATTATATTGTTTCAATTAATTCTCAAACTTATTAATATAACTTATTTCATATAAAAATATATCATCCAATTTAGACACTAAAAATTACTTGATTAAGACACAATAATTACTATAAAAAAAAATATTAAATATAAATCATTTTTTAAAAAAAAATAATTAATCACTGTATTAATTAAATTAAATATTGTTTTATAGACTAAAAAATTATTAATATTTAAAATTATTTTTATTATTAATAAAATTTATAAATTAGTTTCTAAATTTGTATTTAATTAACTATATTATTATTTTAATTTTTTATTAATTTAAATTATAAAATTAGTAGCTAAAATCTTGGTAATAATAAAAGTCACTTTAGATACTAATAATGACTAATAAAATTAATTTATTAATGTATTTCTTATATAAATTATCATTAATTTTTCAAATAAAAGTTCATAACATTATAACCATCCATGTTGGAGTAAAATAATGCATTTTAAATTAATTATATTTGATAAATAACATCGTTTAACAGTTTTTATTGATAAATTTTCTTTTCTTTTAATAACACCCACATCTCAATTTCAAACACACCCAGAAGAACGATGTATTTAAAATAAAACCTTATTAATAATGACAGCTAAAATCTATTAATATTGGTAAAAATAATTTTTTTAATTGGGAATCAAAGTTCAAAATCATTGGGAATCATTGGCATTTTCGAGCTATAAAACATGTATGAAAAAAGGGCAAAATCTATAACATTACAGAAAATTGGAAAAAAAATTCGTAATAAATTGATAAATTAAAGATAAAAACTATAATTAATTTTTAAGATGTTGTTGTTTGTGATGTGAGAGTTTATTTTTTAATTCTGAAGACATTACCCCTTTATTTATGGAGTAATTCTTAAGTAAAAAAAGCATCAAAGTGATTGTGATTGTGGAAAAAGGATAACATATAAAAAAAAAGTATTATTAAAAAATAATTATTGAACGATTTGTATTTTTGTGAAACATTTTATGGCTTTGGACAAATCTCTTTTCATCAAGATTATTCTTGTCTTAGTAGTACACGACATTTTATATGATAAGGTTACAAGTGCTTAATTATTTTGAGAAATAGCCACATATTTTAAATATTTCATATTATTTAATGTGGAATTTAAGAAAATTATTTTGTTGATCAACACCTTTTCAAAGATAGTTAGGGGTATTTATTAGTTTAAATTATTATAATTTAATGGCATTAGTAAAACTAATTACGTCTAATATTTTATTTATAATTTATAAATTTAATAAATATCCATCACCTTTTTATTATTAATAGTTATAGAAACTTTACCACTCTAATTAAACTTTCAAAGTCTAAAAATTTCCAAAGTAATATGATATAATCCCAAATAGACAACCAAAATATTCATTTGTTCATATTAATATTACATTTCTATTCTTTAGTTGATTTCAACATATAAGAAGCATATAGCTTTCACAAGTTAAAAAAAAAAGTCAACTATAGAAGAAATAAGAACTTACCAAAATTAAGAACTATATTCACTTGTTTTTTTATTGGAATAATATAATTATAAAAAATAATGATTAATCGACTAAGAATATTAAAGACAAAATAGTACATTTAGAAATTTAGAGATATGATATTTGAAATAAATCAAGAATAACTTTTTTAAATCTACTTATAAATATATTTTCAAAAAAGAATTACATTTTCTGTTTACTTTAAAACCAAACTCTTAATCTAAATAAATCAAGTCCTACCAAAAAATTTTGCGAAATAATCAAGTATTTTTTTTATGATTTAATCGATGATAAAAGAAATATACTTTACATGTTATAATGATAAAATTAGGTGTGTAAATTTATTAAATAATGTATTTTTTTAATCTCAAAAGACCATTTTACACATATGCAAGGCAAGAGAATTCAACAAATTCAAACCAAATTGCTATTGTTGGTTCATTTTACATTGTGCAATTTTAAAAAAAATCTAGACAAATATTTTTTTTTAGTTTGAATTTAATTTTATTCCAAATTTATTTAAATCAACCCATATACACTTCTCTAGGTAATTATTTTCTAAAACACTTATTATCAACTATAATATCAATTAATAAACACTCAAATATTTAGAAAACTCGTCAATGGAAATTAATAATTAGGATAAAATAACCAAACACTTTTTTTTAATAAAAAGTTTTAATGTTAGGCATCACTATGCATGCTACTTGACATCTCAGTTAGACTGACATTTCAAGTAACAACAATCATTTGTCATCACATAAAAAATATTACTAAAAAAATATAAAATATAAAAATATTAAATAAAAACTAACTATAGAAACAAAAATAAAATTAGTAAATAAACCGACTAAATTATATAATATTTTAGAGATTAAAAAAAATATTAGTATCTAAAGGAATTTCTATTATTAATCAAATTTACAAACTAGTTTTAAATTGATATCTAAATAAATATCAAGGTTTTAGCTACCAACTTTAGACTATAAAATAATTAGTAGTTAAAATTTTGATAACTAATTATATATCAATTTAGAAACTAATTTATAAATTTTATTAGTAATAAAAATGATCTTAAATATCAATTATTATTATAATTTCTAAAATAATATTTAATTTAGTTAATCTAGTAATTAATTATTTTTTATTTTAAAATTAATTTTTATTTAATAATTTTGTTGGAAGGAATACTCTAATAAAAGTAACATACTTAAGCACTTAATGTCATTTCACCTTCTTAATCCCTATTTGGTTAATCAATTTCACTTCCACTTTGATTGAATCAATGGTCCATCTACTCTCAAACTATATTGAGATTTTTCATGTCATTGTTTAACCTAAAAGTAAATTATAGTTATGAAGTCCATTTCTACAATTTCTTTTATTTGCCAAAAGTTGATTTAGCAGTGTGGTATGGGTTGGAAAGTGAAAAGCACTTTTGAAAAGATTCTTAAGGTGAGGTTGGTAAAAGTCCACGGTCAATGCAAATTAATTGCTAGAGAATCATAAACAAAATACACAAAAGACTTGTATAAATTCAAAAGACTAACAAAAATAGGAAACTATTTAAACAAAATCAAAATGGTTTTTCCATTTTATTTTTAATTAAAAATCCTATATTTTAATTAAAAGTAAAGTTTTTTCACTTCACTATATAATAAGACACTTCATTTTTATCTTCTAAAATTATTATAAAGTACACTTTAAGCCTAACTCAATCCCATAAAACCGGTTCATAGAGTTGAAGTTTGTACCTACTCCGGTTCATAGGGTTGAGGTTTGCACCCACTTATATACAATGAAAGACTCTAATCTCTTGGCGATGTGAAATCTCCAACAAAAATCCAACCCAAAAAAATCACAATATATCCTTAGACTCATTAACACATTTTTTTCATCAAAATGGTACAATTCGTAATGTATATTATATAAATAGGTAAAAAATAATAATTACATAATTGAGTAAGTTGTATAATGGATACATGACTTTTAAGAATAATTTTTTATACGAGACACAACTTTTGATTTTAAGATCTTTATTATTTTATTCTAGTATGATCCAACGAAACTATTTTTTTTTATATATATATAAGATTTTATATTTAAATTTAATATCTCTGTTAACACTTTTATATTGGAGATGGATACGCATGAGTGTCATGTTTCTTGTCAAATTGCAACTAACATTATTTTTTATCATTGTTTACTATAAACCAGAATAAAAATAAGTCAAGTAATAACCAGAATAATTTTTTTTATTAAACTCTTACATTAAATTTTAAATTTTATTATTTTTCGTATTTATAAATATACCCATTTTCACTTTTATCTCAATTCTCATTTTTCATTTCTATAATTTTTATTTATTTTATATTCTATGATAGGACATGGCATTATTATTATTTGCCAATGCCATGCAATGATTTTAACAAGTCAATATAATTTCAACAAAATCACACACATAGACTCTTCTTACATTACTTATAGTTGTACATGCAACAACTAATTATCCTACATAATAATAAAAAATAATATAAAACAACTTATCTTACTCACCAAAGCTTAATTTATGATTTCTAAATCAAGCACACTTAAATTATATTCCTATTAAATAAAATTAATATAAAAAAATAAAAAATATTATATTGAATAAATTAAATATTATTTTAAAAATTATAATTATTTAAAATTAATTTATATTATTAATTTTTAGATTAATATCTAATTAATTATTGAAATTTTAGACATAAATTTAGAAAATATATAATAATAAAAAATAATTTGAATATCAATAATTTTATAATTTTTTAAATAATATCTAATTTAGTTAATGTGATATTTTTATTTTTATTTTTTCTAAATTATTTTTATTTAATGATTGTATGGAGAGTGAGAAACATAATCATAGATAAAAATATAATGCATAAATCTTTAAGTGTGTTTGATTTATTAATCATAAATTAAGTTTAGGTGAGTGCTCTCCTCGGTTGATCTCGGATAGATTGAATGAGTTTCTCTTATGCTTTGTCTCCAATTGTTGCTACGGGATGCCGCTGTGTTGGGACAAAAGGGACTCTACCTGTAGATATCAATGATATCACTTCAACCGTTTTCACTAATGAAAATATAATCTCAACAGAAAATTTGTAATTATAACAGAAAAACATAATGCTTACATACACTTTTAATGGTATTTAATTAGTGTATGTATTATAAACAATTAGAATATTCCTTCTATTTTAACTATTTTTTCAAGCTCATGATCTACCTTTGAATCCATATTTATCAAAAAACCGAACTAACCATACGTAAACTCCTGAATCAAGGTCCGAGCATTCATGCCCAATAAAGAGTAAGTAAGATAAGTTGTTTAATTAATTATTTTTTTTATTTAAAATTTGTTTCAATTTTGTTGTTTGTTATTTGTGGTGATCTTAGTACACCACCAATAGAACCCAAAAGAGAGCAACAAGGATAGAAGAGCACCACCCACCCCAGCAGCAACAATAACAGCAACCCTCTTCTTCTTACTCATCCCACCACACATGGATTCAAGAGGACTTCCACATAACCCTCTATTCCCTTTGAAATCTTCCTCACCAAACCCACTCAAAGAAGCAGGAACCATCCCACTGAGCCTGTTATTAGCCACAGAAAGCTTCTTAAGCCTTTTCAAACTCCCAAACTCAGAGGGAATTGCCCCAGAGAGCTCATTATCTGACAACACCAACTCATTCAAATATGAACAATTTGAAAACGAGGGAGGAATAGCCCCAGAAAGTCTGTTTCTGGAAAAATCTACAGAAACCAAAAACGGAAGCCAAGTGCAGATTTCAATTGGGATCTCATAGGATAAAGAATTGTTAGAAAGATTCAACCTTTGAAGGCTCTTCCCACAGTATTTTAAAGACTCGGGGATCCGACCCGAAAGCTTGAAGCTTTGGAGCTCCAAATCCAAGACCCGGTTTTCTGATGAGTTCCAGCAAGTCACGCCCTCGAAGTTGCAGATGAAACCAGGGGTTGTGTTGCCGAACCGCCACGTGGCGAGGCTAGCCTCAGGGTCGGAGAGGGTGGCCTTGATGCCCCGCAGACATTCAACGTCGTCTGCGACCTGGGATGAAGCGAAGAACGAGAGAAAACCCAAGAAGGTGAGCACGAACAGTGAAGAACACAACATGTTCCTGGGAACCATTGGGCTGAAACAACCCTACTTGGTTCTAACATGGTGATAAAGGTTCCCCTTTTAACTAGTTTTTGATTCTGGCAACGTTTGAACATTGACACTGCGTGTGTTTGGGTGACTCTTTGCACCACGAGGAAAAAGAGTAGTAGATGGTATAAGTTTGTTTCCAAGAATTTGCGTGGAAGTTTAAGCGAGTATAAAGAAGGAAAATTATTATTGTATAGAATTGTTGATATGATAGAATAATAATATTGAAAAAATATTAAAATAATTGTACCGGTCCGAGGAGTCAAACGACATTCGAAATATAACAAATGCGTAATAGAAAAAAAATAATTGTAAATAAAGTGGAATGAGTCAAAGATACAACTCGAAATACACTCCCGAAATATCAGGAGGTCGATCACTACACACGTTTTGGTGAACTGACTCATACAGATGAAAGTCCAAATCAACCTATAAATAAAATTTTTAAAAAGAGAAAATGTACTTTTTTGTCATAGTGAGAGGAAAAGATTCGAATGATTAAGAGGCTATCACCACAACAACAAATTGTTTAACAGTTGATAAATATTATCTAGACCCTGTCATCTAGAGGTATAAGTTTGTTTAGAAGAATGTGTAAGGAAGATTAAGCGAGTATAAATATGAAAAAAAAAATCACATATATATATATAACTTTCCGATTTTATCCCTGATCAAACATCTGTAAATCTTTATATACTAATAAATTTAGTTCTCAAAAAGTAAAAATCTGTAAGTTTTTTTGTAATTTTCAAAACATAACTAATTTTCAAAGATAAAAAAAATAAAAAATCTACATAATTTTCAATTTGATTTTTTCTTTATTTAAGTATCTTATGCTTGTCTGCATGGGTTAGAGTAGTGTGAGTTCACTTTTTTAAATAAGAATAAAAATTATATGAAGTATTAAAGTTTAAGATTTTTTCTATAAAAAGTAACATATTATTATTTTATAATGTAAACTTAAAAAAATTATAATCTAGTAGGAAATTAACATATGAAATCTAAATCAAATTATTAATATCGTTGTTGTATATATGGTAAACACGATTTACTCATACATAATTTTTAAAAAATTACTTATTTCGATAATATACATTAAAAGTTGCACCATTTTAATAAAATTTTCATATATATATATATATTATACATAACTATGTATAAACAATATAATATAATATAATAAATCTCAAGTCTTGCTAAAAAAAACTACTTCTATTATTATAAGAAAGTTATATAGGTGTACCATGACTTTGTTTCTAATCATATATATATTTTTAATTATAAATAAAGTTGTATAAAACGACACAACTTCAATATTATTTAATTAAAATTAAAGTCGTATATTCAAAATTACACAACTTTAATAAGAAAAACCTAATATATATGTCTAATACATATATTACATAATAAATACAAAAATATATAATTATCAATAACTCATTTAAACCAATAATTACAATAAATCTACTAGTCTTTTAAAATTCTTATATCAACGCATACTAGTCATTTCATTTTTTAATAATAAATGATAATATTTTATGATAACTATTTTAAAAAATAGCTTTACAATGTTTGTTTTTAATATTAGACAACATATAGAAATTAAACTCATATTTTACTTAACAATATGAACTTAACTCTTGAAAAATAATTACATTATTTGAGAAAAAATTATCTTCATTTCAATAAGACGAGTTAAATAAAAAGAATATTATAAAAAATAAATGACCAAATTAAAGTTATACTTCAGTGTCTTATTAGTTTCTGAGATAAAAAAGATTAAAAAAAAAACATTTGTTTGGTTACAGTTGATACCACTCCTATGGTCGTGTATCTGTGTGCCATAACGAGTTTTAAGGTCCATTCCCGTGAGCTTTCAAATTATCTATTTCCATCCACACACAACCTGAATCTGCCACCTTTTCTCTGTTTCTTTCTCACACAATACAATAACATTGCTTCAAATCAAAACCAACTTTCAAATCCCAACCCACCTTTGCTTTTTCTGATCGCCACCATCTTTTTGCCTTCCAAATCCTGTTTCAGAGCACCCCATCTTCATTTCTTCCCAAAGTTCATTCATTTTTCAGGTTTTGAACGGAACCCATTTCTCTGTTTTCACGCTTATACCGGACAATGCCACGTGTCTGGATGCTCTGTTTATTGTTTTCAACATTGAACTTCTTTGAAGCAGAGGGCATCCTCATGTTCTTAAATGTTGTTTTTAAGTTTCATGCTTTGATGGGTTCTGTGAATTTGATGATTTTATTTGGATTTTGAGGGTTTGCATTTGTTGTTTTGATTTTGTTTTTTCTTAGTTACTCATTTGGTATTTCAATTCTTATCAATGCATATTTTGATTCAGTTGAGTTGGTTTTTGTTATGAAACTTCATTTGAGTTTATTTGTAAGGTGCATGTCTGAATGGACCTGATTCCAAATCTGGTTACTGATTTTGCTTGTTCTTTCGTTTTGAGTAGCAGTTGATTTACTGAAAATTAGTAGCTAAAATGAATTGAATACCTAATTCTTTGCATGTAGCTTGTGAGTTGTTGGTCTAAAGAAACTTGGTTCAGTGTTAAGTTTGCTTAGTCTTTGAATAATCTTTAGCCATTTTGTTGTGTTATTTCTTTCTTCATGATGGAAGTTAAACGGATGCCGCAGCCTGACCTCAGCGGGTATTTAACGAATGAAATAGTTATTCTATGGTTTTCTATTTGGAAATGATTTATTTCTTATGAATCAATATTTATAGTATATAGAATCAAATAGAATTATTGGAATACAAATCTCTGGTACAGTTGCTATCCTATAAGATTAAAGTTGTTTTCTTTTCTTAATTTTTAAGGGATCATATCTTAGAAATTAATTATCCTTCTACAAATGGAAGCCAATAGGATTATCATTCTTGCAATAAGCATCTTATAGTTGGTTTCATTTCATGTACCATACATGCCTTCCAGCTTAAAACTACATCTTTTTTTGGCATTGGATTTGATTTTAATTGTTTTAGACAGTCTGTCTTTGGCATTCCAGTTCTTCAACATATGGAAGGCTGTTGAGATTTCATACTTTTTTTGTTATTAGTATTGACCATGTACCTATATGTCATGTAGTCTATACATATGATATAAATTTTAGAGACTAGGTTTCACTGTGTGTAAATTAGCATGATTAGGACCTATTAAAATATGTGGCTAAAGACGTGCTCTAAAGTTCTTCAAAGTAGAGGCTTCAACATATTTTTTGTTGTTGTTTTCTGTTTGTTTATCTTCACCTGTAAGTTTTTCTTCATCTGCAGGAAAAATTCATCAATTATAATTCCAAATGGCTTCGTCCACTCTCATCTGTGACACTCAGCCATGGAAGGAGTTAGAGGTGATCGATAATCACTTCCTAGATACTTATAATTCAGAGGTAGTGAAACATTCTACTAATTGCATCTCATTTATGCAGGCCCATGCTGAGGATGTTAAAAAGAGTCACTTACGTGATTTATTGAGCGATGACGAGAGATCCCGGTCAATGGTGGTGTATGATGCTTAATTTATGAAACACTATAAACTTTGGACCTGTTATATTCTTTTTTTAGGTGTACCAATAAAATTAGGAGATTAGCATTTAGGAATTGAAAATATTTTATGCTGAAAAAGTTGGGTCACTACATTCTGCTTGCAATGTCTTGATGTATAACCTTCGGACTTTTGCATTCTTTGAAGTGAATTTGATGGAATTCTATTGGACTACTCAAGGCAGCTAGCCACTCTTGAAACAAAGGAAAAACTCTTCAAATTGGCAGAGGTTAGTTCACTCATTCTAGATATTTGGACAACATGTTTTATCTTGTGGCCCTCAGTCATGTATGTCCTTCTTTTAGAAAAATAAAGGTTCATTATCAAACTGAAATGCAATCATCTGATAATTATATCTCTGGATGTGACGTAGGTTGCTTCCGTCAAGGAAAAGATAAACCGGATGTACAATGGGGAGCATGTAAGTTCCTGTATACTGAGCCAATGAGTTGTATGGTCATGTCATACTTGCATTTAAAATTTTTGCTCCATCTGGAACAAGGGTGTTAATTCTCTACTATGGTTTTATTAAATGGTTTCTGAAATTCCTGCTTCTACTCTGTGAAACCTTGTAGTGAAAAAAGTTTGCATGCATATATGATGTCAACACAATTGCCACATTTTCTGAATTATCACTTTTTCTTTTGTTAATTTTCTTGGACTTTCAGATAAACAGCACTGAGAATAGATCAGTACTTCATGTAGCTCTTCGTGCTCCGAGAGATGCTGTTATACAGAGTGATGGAAAGAATGTTGTCCCAGATGTTTGGAACGTTCTTGACAAGATCAAGGACTTTACTGAGCAGATCCGCAGTGGATCTTGGGTAATATACTGACCATTTTTTTGTTGTTTTTTGGTATATGGACATTGTTGATGTAGAATTAAGAGTATACATTATATTTTTGTAGGTTGGGGCTACAGGAAAGGAATTGAAGGATGTTATTGCTGTTGGTATTGGCGGCAGTTTCTTAGGTCCATTATTTGTGCACACAGCTCTTCAAACAGGTTGTTGACTCATTCTAGTTTATTGGTGGTATTCACATAATTAGCCTTTCTTCTTATATTTGTAATTTTTTAGTACATTTGTTGATGAACATACCGACCATGCATATTATCTTCAAGCAAGTAGAATTACTGAAAATGGTTTCTATCACACCTTTCAGATCCTGAAGCAATTGAATCTGCAAGAGGGCGTCAGCTACGCTTGTAAGTATCCGATATCACTTTGGTTTTTGAAGTCTGGTTTGTTGCCATCCATTTCTTAGTAAACTACACAAATCTGTCTATGCAAGCTAATATTGATCTCCCCCACTCCCCTCGTTTTCATTTTATATTATTTTTTATCTCATTTAGTGGTGACAAGATCAACCTCTTCACTATATTAAACTTATCATGGAATCAATATATGCTTGTATATGCAGTCTTGCAAATGTTGATCCAATTGATGTTGCTAGAAATATCACGGGATTAAATCCTGAAACAACCCTAGGTAAATATGGTTTTGGCTTTCCTTTTTACATGATATTTGACTTAAGAGACTGGGATTTCATCTTGTTTTCTACACTGTTGTAACTTTTTTTTTGTAGTGGTGATTGTTTCAAAGACTTTTACAACTGCTGAAACCATGTTGAATGCCCGAACACTCAGGGAATGGATTTCTTCTGCCCTAGGGTAAGTGTAGTGTTAAAACTATTTTTCAAGGGTAATAGTATAATTCTCAATCTGATTCTTTTTCTGGGCTTTTACCTTTTAGACTTTAGTATTATAAGCATTATGCCCCCATTCTTAATGTCTCCTTCAAAACATATCCATAGTTAAGTAAAATAGAAATGTTAAATGTAATCTGAAGACTGGCTTATCATTCTATTTTACCTTCAGGCCCTCAGCAGTTGCAAAACATATGGTGGCAGTCAGTACCAATCTCACAGTATGGCTATTTGTTCTTTTTTCTTTTGTTTAGCTCATCAAGTTTTGTTAAAAGTTCTGTGTGGCTTCCGTGTGAAGACATATATCAATTGTTCAGGCTTGAGCCTTTTTCTGTTGTCTTCATTCCTGATGCAGCTTGTGGAAAAGTTTGGCATTGATCCTAATAATGCTTTTGCATTTTGGGACTGGGTTGGTGGCCGATATAGTGGTAATCTTTTTTTTTCTTTGCACATGCCTACTGTTCCTAGATCTTACTAGGTGGGAGCCTAGGCTCTGGCTGCCCTTTATTGAATAAGACCAGTAATTTGATTTTGACTATTATTTGGTGTGTTGTTTACAGTCTGCAGTGCTGTTGGAGTATTGCCACTATCCCTACAATATGGTTTCTCAGTAATTGAGAAGTATGTGATTTATTATTGCTATGATTCTATAGCTGGAATTTCTTTTCACTGATAATAATGGTCTTAACTGTAGCTTCTTTCGCTGTGTTTTTAGTATACTGTTTGCACTTACTATTGATGCACTCTAGCAAGCATTGCATTTCCTATATCACTTCTATTTTTTAGTTAAAAAATAGAAAAAAAGGAAATTCAACTTCATAGATGGCTATCAATGTTCCTGTGCATATTCTCTTCCTGCTTTCTTAATCTATACAATAAGAAAACGATTGAGGATGTGTCCCTGAATCTGTATTCAGACAGTGTCTTTACCTACACAGTAATTCTAAAATACAACCAAATCTTGTTGAAAACCCCCAAATTGTAATGATAGCTAGTTAGTAATTAATTTATAATGCCTCCAATGCTTCTATATTTTCTTTGTGCAATTAATGGAAAGAAAATATGGTTTTCTCTTGGCTAGTAGCCCTAGTTCCAGGACAGTAAAGATTCATCCATCTATTCATTTTATTTATTTATTTTTCTATTTTTATATTTTTCCTTGGTTCCTATTTGATAGAAGGAGCATCTTTTCTTGTTCATATGCTTGGTTTGTATATGACATCACGTTTCTTTTTTGAAGGTTTTTAAAGGGGGCTTCCAGCATTGATCAGCATATGTATTCAGAACAGTTTGAAAAGAATCTACCTGTAAGAACCCCTACAGCGGCCTTTGTGTGTTTCAATGTTTTTTTTTTGTTCTTATGGATCTCCTGGACATGTTAGACTGATTTTAAGCCATTTATTTTTGTTCAATCTAGTGGCTGGAAAGTAATTATCAAAAATCAACTCATCGTCATGTCTAAAAGCTTAAGCTACTAATGGAGGTCAAAGGCTGTTTTTTTTGTTGTAATAGTAATATAGTCTTTGAATAGAGTCCATCGTCAATTGGGAGAAAAATAGTTATGTGACTACCTTTTCTTAATATTGGGAAAACCCAAGTTGTTGGCTAAGAATAGTGATATAACCTTTTCTTAATATTGGGAAAACCCAAGTTGTTGGCTAAGAATAGTGAAAAAAGACAGTATGTGAGGACAATTCTCATCTTACAATTTGGTTTTATAGAGTTGAATTAGGCCTAAACCACTTTATAAGATGATATTAGAACATATCCTAGTTCTATTGAAGGGGCTACTTACCATGGTTTATGTTAAGAAGTGAGTTTTAAGCCTAACTCAACCCCATAAAACCGGCTCATGGGGTGAGGGTTGCACCCATTGATATACGATGAAATGTCCTAATCTCTAGTCGATGTGGGATCTCCAACACACCCCCTTCACGCCGAGGCTACCAACTCGTGCATGGAGATATATGTTATGGGTGGTCCGATAACGGCCCGATAGCGGGTGGCCTGATAAACCCAACAAATACTCGTTAGGATAGGCTCAAAATGGCTCTGATACCATGTTAAGAAGTGGGTTTTAAGCCTAACTCAACCCCATAAAACCGGCTCATCGGGTGAGGGTTGCACCCACTGATATACGATGAAATGTCCTAATCTCTAGTCGATGTGGGATCTCCAACAGTTTACATTACCAAGCTCACTAGTATTGAATGTGAGAGTGTGAACTAAGAAAAACCCAAGTCTCAAATTGACTAGAGATAGTACCAAATACAAATGGGAGTAATCCTTGCTTTACAAGCATGTTTTGTAGGGTTAGTTAGGTTTAAACTACTTTGTAACTATTAAGGCTTAACATTTTTCTTAGAAAGTGGACTTTGTGCCCTACTCAACCTCACAAAACCAGTTTATAAGGAGAGACTTACACCTAATTATATATTATAATTTGGTCATATCTCCGGTTGATGTGATCTCCAACAAATTGTCATCCTATTTATTGACATTTATCTCCTATATTTTCTCTTCCTCATTTCACTCTCTGTCTGTCTCTCTCTACATAGTGCTCTCTCTCTACTTAGTGCTTCCTTGACCTTGTTTGATGAACAATTTGTAGCTCCCAAAATTTGAATTGGCTATGGTTTGAAAACTACTCTCCCTTTGAAGCAATAAACTGCTATCAATGAGTAATGAATAATCAAGTCAATCTTTCCTTTTCTTGGGATTATACTGGCATTAGTGATGTTCCTTTAACAAATGCAAGATGAAATGTTCAATTGTGTCAATGGGCCAGGTGCTTTTGGGACTGTTGAGTGTATGGAATGTCTCATTTCTTGGATATCCTGCCCGAGTGAGTACCTTGCCTTTTTGTTGTATTGAACAACTTCTTATGTTTCTTTATTATTAATCGATCCTTTATAATAACTGAAACTTTGGTTCACACCCAGGCTATCTTACCATATTCTCAAGCCCTGGAGAAGTTTGCCCCGCACATTCAACAGGTATCTTTGTTATTGCCTTGCAATTGGATGCTCATGCATATTTTCATTTTTTTTCTCTTTGTTGATATTGTTTAGTGTATGTGCAAAATAGGTTAGCATGGAAAGTAATGGCAAGGGTGTTTCAATTGATGGTGTGCCACTACCATTTGAGGCTGGTGAAATTGATTTTGGTGAACCAGGAACAAATGGGCAGCACAGTTTTTATCAACTTATACACCAGGTGAGATACAGATAGTGATATGTGTTGTCATTTGATTTTGAATTCTAAATTGTGCAGTTTGCATGTTAATGATTGGGTAAAATCTGTATTATGTTTGATGAGGACATAAGGCCATATGGAAATTTAATGGAAGATTATTTTATCCTTCCTCTATGCTGATCTTTGAGTCAAGTGGTGGTTACTCGGAAGATCATTTACACTGCATATGCATTCATGGTTTATCTTTCATGAGTTAGTTTTCTCCTATCAGTTCTAAACTCAAAATTTTCTGAATGGCTCATTTTAAACTGCATTTAGTATTTTTCACTAGGCCTGAAAACAAATCAGAAGTTTGGCATGCTTGGATATATACCATACATGGGCATCCCTAGCATAAACTGGATGTCAAAAATTGTTATGGATAACATAAAAGAATTTCTACAAATTATTTATTCATTAGAATTTGGGAGAGGGATCAATCATACCAAAAAGTGGAATCTTTAAGCTTATTTCTTTTGTTTTCTTCAAGTACCTTGTAGTCTGAAAACAATCATTCTCTGATATGTGGCATCCAATGTGCTCATTAATTCAACAACATAGATGTTATCTCAGTATGAATGACTTTGTTGTGAAATAACACATCTATCTCCATCTCCTGCTCTGTAGGGACGTGTTATTCCTTGTGACTTTATTGGGGTTGTGAAAAGTCAGCAACCTGTTTACTTGAGTGGTAAATATGGCTGGTTTGATGTTTTCACTTTGGATATTTTGGTTTGAGACATGCAATTTATAATTCATGCACTTTCTGTGCAGGAGAGGTGGTGAGCAACCATGATGAACTAATGTCAAACTTTTTTGCACAACCAGATGCACTTGCCTATGGGAAGGTACACATGTAGTTTCTCTAATGTAATTCATATTTATTAACTAAACAAATGGAGCGCTTCCTCATGGAAGTTATATTTATGCTCTCTTTCTTATTTATGGTTCAAGTAGTCTTATTGCTTGTCTCTTCTCAATATCTAAGGTAGAAAATAGAATAAAATAAATCATAAAACAATGAAGCGATTAATTCATGGTTCTTTCTAATAAATGAAATTTGGAAATTAAATTAAATTGGTCGTTGCACAATTGTTGACTCTTTCGGAAGTGTACCGGTCATATGTAATATATTGTCTCAAAAGTGTAGAACCCACGAGGAACAATTTATATTAAAATTTTATATTGTAACACTCACTAAATATCTAAACATGTAGAATAATTTTGTTCAAGATGAATTGACATTATCAAGTGATTTTTGCATGTGATTAAATAAAAACAGAGAAATGATTAGAAAAGTTCAGCTGATAAGATTGGGATTGAATTTAATCTCTCTCACTGGTCAGGACAAATAAAAACATATAATGCTCTGAACTACTTGATATTGATGCAACAAGTTAAATCATTCATATTGAGTGTTTTAGCTTTTATTTGTTGGAGAGGTAGAGACCCTTTGATTTACGGAACAAAGGATTTCATCTGATATAACTGATTGGAGATGTCATCCTCTTTTTCATTGCCTTCTAGAATATATGATATGTACTTGGTTGGACTGAGGGAGGTAAATACTGGGTTTTTTACTCTGGCCACAGTGACCCAAGGGCCAAAATCCAGTTTGGAACAATTTTCATCTCATGAGCATTCTTCTCAAAGACTTCCTATGTTGGCATTTTTTAGCAGTCCTATTCTGTATTTACATGCACTCGTTATACTTGTTTGAGGGTTAAATAAATCAATCTTTTTTTAACAGACATCCGAACAGTTGCAGAAGGAGAATGTTCCTCCACATCTTGTGCCACACAAGGTAGTTTTCCTTCTGTTTCTGTGCTACTTCATGACTTATAATTATTGAATCACTAGTCCCCTTACTGTCTGTATTCTTCATGCTGCAGATATTCTCAGGGAATCGACCTTCTCTCAGCCTTCTGCTTCCATCATTGAATGCTTACAACATTGGACAGGTTTGAAGTCCCTCCACTTATTATGATAGTATTTAGAAAGGAAATAATTCATTCCTGTTGGAAGGAATTTGAATTTTTCAGTATAATATTTCGGTTGAGCATGTCTCAACCCGAAAATGTCCTTTTCCTACCCTTAGATCTTACCTCCCATAGAATATACTGATGTTCCAGTCAAATGTGGATTTTCCATAGTTGAGCAGTTTATACTAATGCTTTTCTTTACTGAGTTGTGAAAATTGAATTTTTAGCCCTAATATCACCTCCTATCTGCTTTCCCAGTTGTTGGCAATCTATGAACATAGAATTGCTGTGGAAGGTTTTATTTGGGGCATCAATTCTTTTGACCAGTGGGGAGTGGAGCTTGGGAAGGTAAGTAGTTGATAAATGATCCTTTATGTTCTTACTTCTATCCCTGGCACAGAAATATTCTGTGCTATAGTTGTTTCTCTCTGATAGGATTTTTCATGTCATATGCACATTTTTTTTAATTTGAATTTGCTGAATTTCATAATGTTCATTCAGTCATTAGCCAGTCAAGTGAGAAAGCAACTCAATGTATCTCGCACACAAGGAGAACCAGTCCAAGGCTTTAATTCCAGTACTACTTCTATGTTGACAAGATACCTTCAGGTATGGCAGATCCTAATTCTATTCCAAGAAGAATTATCTTCTTAATTTAATATTTATTGATGTTGAAACTGAATAAATATTAAGATGAGAATGCAATAAACATTTATCATCCAATAAATATTAATCTACAACAACGAGAAAACGTTTTCCTACTAGATGAGAATGCAATAAACATTTATCTAGAAAATATAAGATGATTAAACATAGTTCAAGAATTAACATGTTATTTTATCAAGGTTTTTGTTTTTTGGTTGATATATAAGAGTGTGTGTCATGTTCTTGTTGCTTCATTTCAGAAGACTACTGAATTGATTTGTTTGTTTGTATGACAGGCAAGTGCTGATGTACCAGCTGATCTTCCAACTCGTTTACCTCAGATATAACTGCCTTTTCTTGAGGAATGTTACTTTTTATGTTGATATTGGATCAAAGTGTTCTTCCCAATCTCATATAAGCTGTGACAGGTTACACAGCATCCTTCAAACTTCTTTTTCTGGACTACTTATTAAGTAGTTCTGGCATGTTACAGTCATCCTTCAATTTTCTTGTTAAAATGATGATGTCTTGAAAATCATTGCTCAATGTTTTGTTGGATTTTGAAAGCCATTTGAAGAAAACTATTATGGATTTTGAATTATCAAAGCATAGTAGTTTCACAGGTATTTTTTTAGTACTGTTCTAATTAAAATTAGAGTTTCAGCCTCTGATCATTTATACAATAAAAGTCAAACTATTTCTGCACCCTATCAAAACGCTTCCTGCACCTTCTCAATTTCCTAAAAGACAATTTTACCATTTTTAAAAATATTTCTGGAAGCTTTTGGAACACCCCTTTCTGGAATTCATGAAATATATTTTGGAAAACGTTTTCCATAAAGGAACAGAATTTTCAGAAAACATTTTCTGAAAAGAACTTGAAATCCAGTCAATTATTCAAAACTGATGCAAAATTAATTTCAAATGCTTAGCAAATGAGTTACCTACCTTTAACCTCTACAAAACCATAACCTATAACATCTTTATAAATCACAAAAGGTAAAATGGATATTTTATAAGAAATAGAGGTGCAGAAAAAAATCATGGGGTGCAAAATGTAATTTCCTTCATAAATTCCATTTGTGGATTGAATGATTTTTTTGTGTGTTTGAAAATGTATATATTTTTAATTTAATTCTTGAATATGCAATAAATAAATAACTCTTTTTTAAAAAGTAACTTCTTTCTTTCACATTTATTCTTTTAGATTAAATTAGAACATCATAGATAATTGTGTTCTTATATGTTACAAAATAAGTTAAAAATGTTACTCTTCCATAACTCAATAGTTTTATATAGTTTAGGATTCTAATCTAAGTATAATTTAATCGTAACACTTTTTAAGAATAAAATCATGATAAAATTTCGATCCTAAAGTAGACAATATCTAAAATGTGACAATTGATCTTAATGATGTTATTTTTAACGATCTTGCGGTAAAAAATGATTTGATCCAACTATCAATGAGTATTATATTATCAATATTTTGATATTAGATAATATAAGTAAATTTTTTTAATATTTTGATTAAAAAATAATAGCATAAAAAGACTATTATTTAACAAAAGTAAGAATGTATTTCAAACAAAAAATAATAGTTTAAATGGAATGAAAGAAGTATATTAGTTATTAAATGATATTATTATATAATTAATTCCATTTGTATTTAGGGTTAAGTGGTTAGAATGATGAGAATAGTAATAATTTTGCATCATTTTAAGGAATGGATTGGAGGCACACCCATGTCTTTGTTCCCCACTCAACCCTCAACTTCTCACTTTTCTCCAAATTTCAAATTTGAAAAAAAAACTGTTTTTCTATTTTAATTTTAAAATAATAATAAAAAGAAAACCGAAAAGCAAAAACCAACGACCAGCTTTTGCAGATGCGAAAACAGGAACACTGCGAGATTTCCCGCCTCTACAAAACGACGTCGAACTAATGGCAATATTACCGTGGATTCTGATTTCTGGTATTCATAACTACCTTTAAAATAGTTTCAATTTTTTCATTTTTTTTAAATCCCAATTCAGTTTAAATTAATTGACTCGTTCACATTTTATTTTATCATAAATTATCTAAATTGACACTTAACTGTAAGCTCTTGAATTTTTATTTGAATTTAAGTGGATAGAAATTGAAAAATGACATTACATTATTTATTTATTTGTTAAACAAATTATATTCATTTGAAGATAACAAATGGTAGATCATGATATTTTGTGAAGATACTTTTTTTTATTAGAGTAAACACTTTGTTCAGATAGTAGATATAATATATTTAGGTAAGATGAGTTAAGTAAGTTACATATATTTTTTAGTATTGACCTAGATGTATTAAATGTATTGTTAGTTGGATTGGTGTTAAGTTTACAATATGCTAATAATTGAGTTAGCTTGAGCTAAATTATATTTGGTGTTTGAAATAACTATTTTGATTTGAATTAATTTATAATAACTATTGAATGTAAAATTGGTGTTTTACATAAGTAAAAGAAATAATATAATTGATAAAATGATATTTGGAATAGATATCTAAAGATGAGAGTCTATAAATCTGGAAATATATTGTTTACGCAATGGACAACTGCTCTAAGTGCTGAATAAAACACATTATTTAAGTTATGAATTAAAGTTTGAGTGAGAGAGATCTCAAGACAATTCTTTCCTTATGGAACACTCAACATTTAAGCAACAATGCGGTAACTCAAACATTAAAGTATAAGTGTGTATGGTGTTTCTTAAACTTGTTAGATTTAGATTTGAGTTATATAAAATGATGATAGTTGCTTAGGTGAAGAGAGAGTACTTGAGCGAGAGAGACTACATTAATTCTCTCTGTAAAGTTGTTATTGCTTCATAGATGTAAACCCATTTAAGTATAATCTACCTGCTACCTGCTAATATATATTTTCTAATCTCTTTCCTCTTTTCATCAAGATTGCTTACGTCAGAACACATCCATCCTCCCTCGTCGACACCCACATCAACAATAACATCAAGATATTCTACAAAACTTACAAAATGTTCTTTGTCATAGGTTCTTTATCATCGTTTCCTTTTTTTTTCTTAATTTCTTTATAAATTTGTTCTTGAATGAAAAAAAAAGGTCATGACAACATCCATGTAGCGTGTTTGACAATCGCGGGGTATCGAAACTCTTGTACCTGTGCAAAAATCTGAATGCTTGAGTTTTTGTATTAACGGTTTGAGATATTCTGCTTCAGTATCTTCTTCCTCTTCCTCCTTCACTTAGTGTACGAAAATGAAAAGTAAAGTAAATGAAATAAAAACGAATAACATTAACAATTAAACAATCAAAATTTATACAACCTGCATTTATTGATTATAACAAAATAAACAATAATGACATTGGTTCAATAAAAAATACCTTTATGTTTCTTTTCTCTTTTCGACTTCTTTTTCTTTTTGTTATTTTTCACTCTTTATCTCACACTTCTCTCAATATTTTCTTTTGTAGTGTGCATTTTGTCAGGAAATTAAAGTAACTGCTCATCAAAGATTCAATTCAACATTTAACTTGACTCATTATTCTCAAATGATAGATATACTGCATTTTTTTCAAATTTAATATTATTTTAGTTTTAAATATAAATAATTATAAAATAAAAGTAAATTTTTAAAACTAAAAAATTACTTTCTTAACTACTGAAATTACAAAATAATTAAAATAAATTAATAAAATAAAATATTAATAAAAATAAAATAGTAACAAATTTATTTCAACTAAAAACTGCTATAATGAAATCGTAGGTATAGATAAACATTTTAATTAAAATTTTAATATTTTCCTAAAAGTAAAATAGTTAAACTGAAATATTGTTTTTTAATAAATAATGAAAAATAAAAAATTCAAATAAAAGTAAATTTTGTTTTTGTCAATAACTGTCCCCTAAGTAACAGAAACTCATTTGCACACTGTTGAAGCAGCAACAATGGAGGGAAGAGAGAGAAAATTTTCTCTCTCCTCTCAAACGGAACCTTTCCACATCTCCCATTCTTTCTCCACTCCATTGCAGCAGCAGCAGTCTCATGTGAGTTGGTTACATTCAAAATTTCAAATTTTTAAATTTTTTAAAAACTAACCTAACTACCTAACGTCACCATCACTAATTGCTATCTCCGTCGCCTTTAGCGCCATATCTGACGACTCTCATGGTTTCATGGTTATTCAAACACACCCACGTCCTCAAAATTTGGTTTTTGTAATGTTAGGTTGTTGGTTTTAATTTTTGGTTCTTTTTGGTTTTGATTTATATACAGAACCGTAGATATAGTTCCTTAACTGTTTTTTTTTTGTTTTTGTATTATTGTTCTAGTTTTGGAACTAGAATTTTACTGAGTGACAAATTATGAAATAAAAGTTGGTTTCAAATTCAGTTTTTTAGTTTTGTTGTCTGATCATGGTTGAAATTGAAATTTTACTGTGACAATTTGCCTAATCAAAGTTGTATTAGACGTCTGTTTAACTGTTCTTAGCTTTAAACTCTAATGGGAATCAAGATTTTACCTTGAAAATTTGGGTCATAGAAGTCTGTAAATTGAATTTCAGCATAACATGGGTGTAAAGTTCAAATTCTGATTAGAGAAAAACATGGAAAGTGTGGTGTTTTGTGTGTTTATGTTTTTATGTGATTGAGTTTTGATAATGGTGGTTCTTCTAGTAAGGGTGTGTTTGGTCGTGCAGGAAATGTTGGCTTTGAAGAAGGCATATGCAGATGTAATTCTGAATACTATGAAGGAGTCTGCAGGTCGGGTAATGGTCTCGGAAAAGAGAGCACTTATGTTCCAGCAGGAGCTCACTGCGGCCAAAGAAAATGCTCTTCATATGTTAATGCGTCTGAAGAAGATGATGGATGCTAAGGTCTTATTGCCAAATTTTGTAGTTGATATGGTTATTTGATGATTATAATGATTCGAGAATCTGCTTAGGTTAGATTTTAATTTAATTGATATTGACATGTTTGATTTGTAGTTGACTGACAATGAGGTTTTCCAGTCAGTTTATAAGAATGGATTTTGTGTGAATGGTGAAGTAGAGTTACTTCATAAATGTAATTATGAGTATGTTTTGAAAACTTTATGTGTGAATCAAGAACAATTCACTCCTCACTGAATCAATCTATATCGTAGAGTCAACTATTTTGGAAGCCATAGTAGCCAAACACATAAACTACACTTAGCATTGACACAGAAGTGATTTTTATGGCAAACCAAACAAGCACCTAGGCGATTGAGTGATGTTGTTCTTTTAGATCCCCACCATCATCTTCAATTTTTCAGTGTCTACCTACTTTGAGTTTCATTTTGGAAACTGAAGTGGAAGATCCTTAGGATCACATGTGATGTGCTTGTAGTATGAGGGTTTTTTTTATTTATTGTTCAAGTGGAATTATGATAGAACAAAACAATCTTCTATCTCATATGTGTCAGAGAAAGAAGTTAGTTGGGTCAGTTGTCAGTTAGTTGAGCAGGAAGTTTGTTAATAGTTGGCAGGAATATTGTGTAGAGGGAAGTCTGTCAGGAAAGTGGTAAAGTTTTGTGTGGGAGGGTTCAAGTTTCTTGAAATACCTCGGACTAATTCAATTGAAAACTGTTTGTGTGAGAAGTTCTTTAAGATCAATAAAGACATTCCTGTGTCTCTAGTTACTGTTTCTGGCCCAGTTCTATCAAATTCACACGTGTATCATTTTCTGGATGAAGTAATATGTTAAATCAAAATTCTTGGCTGCATTCTTTTTGGCTTATATTTGAAAAAAACCTGAACTAGTTGTTTTTGTCATCCTCTGAATTAATCATTGATCTTGTTTCCGGTAGGATGCTATGATATTTTGCAATGATTGTTTGGATATGTATTATATGTGTTTGTAAGACTTAGTGTTCTTCCTCTTTCCAATGGGATTCTGCTTCCCACCTTATGCATTTCCTGTGCTAATGCTAACAGGGGTATAGTTCACCTTTTTATTTATTTTATTAATCTACCTTGTCCACAACTTACCCACATGATTGGCCTTTTTTATTTTAGCTTATAGTTAATGTTATTAGCAAACTACTTTCAGAGGGAATCGAATTCAAGTCCCTTGAATTTGCCCTTTTTTATTTTATTAATTCACCTTGTTATCAATTCCAAATCCAGCTAAAACAAAGCATGCATTATTTTCTAATCATCCTTTTGTTTCGGCTAGTCAAAGGTTTTTCACTTGAAATTCCGTAATGTAAGCAGTATAAAATATCTATGAACACTAACTTTCAGTTTTCTTCAATTGGTATTTTAACAATATGCCAGTTCCAGTCTACACCACCTGTTGTCCCTCATGTACTTTCAATTTGGATGACAATTTCCGTAAGGGTTTTAAACAGCGTGCTATAGTGCTACTATAGTGCCAGTGGTGCGAAGTGGTTTAGTGTAGTTGCCGTAGTGGACCAAATAGAGGCCACAGCAGGTGCTATAGAGACATTGTGTGTTAGATTCCAAAAATCCCCCTGAACAAAGACATTTTTTGAATTTCATTTTAAAAATTTGAAATCTATAGATGTAATGGTAGTGAAAATTTTGAAAATGATAAAGAAGAATAAAATTAGAAGAGGATGATTGAGACATCCTTTCTTTGGTAATTACTTATATGTTATGTTTAAGACTGACTATTTTATTGTTAATTATGAATGTTATTAATTTTGAGTAATTTTTATCTTTTTTGAGAATCTATATGTTTAGTATACATTATATAAACTAAAAAAAAAAATCTTTATAGCAGTTTTCCCTCTATATGCTATCTCACTAGCATTTTTGGAATCAACCGCTATGCTGCTATCTGGGGTTTAAAACATTGATTTTAATGAAGTTTGAGCAAACTTATAATCTAATAATCTCTGTTGGATTTTCTTGTTTCTCCTTTTGTGTTTGAAAGTCATAAAACTCTTTATCTCCCGGCTTGTCCAGTGAGATATGTCCTGCTTCAGGTTACATATCTTTACCAGTTTGTAACTTGAATTCCACGTTATTTGGGGAATTAACATAATTTTTATGGTTACAAATAGTTGCATCATGCATATAGATACTTTCATTTATTGCCATTTCTCTGTTAACTATGTCCTAAAAGTTCAAATGATCGGAAGAGTGATGGCATACATTTCTTCACAATCTTGGGTAGTCAATCATGACAAGAAACTATGTTAAACCCCTGTCAGAATCTATATGAGAACAGCAATCAAATCTTAAATCTTAGAAGGAAATTTTGTTTATTGCATGACTGAAATTATTGGTGTTGCTGTAGTTAGGTTTCTCATTAAAGGAAGAGTTCTTGGATTTTGATATACTGTCTGATGTAATCATGTAATTGCATTCCCACTTTGGTGTGTTTTTACTTTTTTGGTATTTTTAGACCATGCATTTCCATAACCTAATGTTTTGTTTGTTAACAGACAGCTGAAGCAGAGAAGGCATCATTGCAGCAGCAAAGAAAAATTGAAGTGCTTGAAGCACAGTTGAATGAAGCTGAGGATGTCGTAACAGATCTTAGGGCAGAATTGAAGCATGTATACATTGTGCTAGAAAAGACAAGGAATAACCAGGTCCAGCCTTTGAATGGGCAGAACATAAAGGAGGTTGCAACTTGTATGAGTGTAAAACCGGAGATTTCAATATCCTCTCCTCATAAAGAACATGAATGTATAACAAGCTGTGATGTGGCAAACAAATCACTGACTATGAACATTTTAGATAACAAGTGCTGTAATTCAAAACAACAAACTGAGCAATTGCTCATCTCTAACATGGAAGATTCTTCTGGTCATGACTCCGACTTTGCTTCTGTCATCACAAGAAGCAAGGAACCTGAACTTTGCCGAAATGGATTTACTCAGAGAATCCGTGCACTCGAAGGAAATTTGCTGGACGAAAAGCTGCTCATGCAAGATGTACACAATCATCGTTATGGTAAAAAACCAGGGGTCATTGGTAAAGATATTGATGGAAAAGTTGCAAAATGTAGTGCACTGACTGAGGAAATGAAAATTAAGAAGCAAGTCAAGCTCCTTAAAATACCGAAATGGAAGATATTTTCCAGTTATAGCAGGTCTCACTTTCTTTCTTGTAAATTTTGTTTTATTGACAACGGTAAATTGAGCAAAGATGTGTGCTCTCTAGCTTCTTTCAAGCTCAGTGCCATTATCAAATGGAAAAGAAAGAGAAGAAGACATAGACATCTAGGAATAAAATCTTCTGCTTTCAAAAGTTGTAAACCATCATTTGTTTTTAAGCAGTGCTCATCTGTCTGTGATAATGCAAAATGTTGTGAAGATGAATATGATGGAAATATGAAGTCAGTGCCACTTTTGACTGATGCAGAACCTGTACATGGGGCCGGTGAGTTTGTTGAGAAAGCAATTGAGAAGGATAACAACTTATTGAATTCAGGAGAAAGTGCTGCACATAATCTAACAGGTCCAAGTTCTGGCATGAAAGTCAAGGTTGTTGACGTTTCATCTACAAATACTGATATGAAAGATGCTAAAGCTTTTATAGAAAAAGATAGATATTCCAGTCAAGTAGATGACAGTAAGCCTCTGAAGTATACATTCCAAAGGAAGCGAAAAAAAGAATCCTTGGGAAGCACACACCAAAACATTGATTCTAAGAAGAGCACAGTGAAGAGGAGGGTTGAGGACAAAAAAAATGGTGCATTGGAACCCCATAATCTAGCATGATGGAGGAAGCTTCTAAAATAGTCAGCACCTGGATCAGGGTGGTAATCAGGTTTGTCCAATTCTAATTCACACAACAACAACTCCTGATTGAATTAGGAGCAAAACATGGATAAATTGAATGTGGATTAAGTTCTAAATTTTTTTTGGTTAAATCAAAATAAAGGGTTATCTGCTAGTTTGTTGTGGATCATTAATGCCTAGGATTAACCTAATTTTGTAGCCTTCCTTATTTAAGGATTTTTTTCTCAGATTTAACAAACGGGAACTTTGATACACTTTAAAATAAGTTTGTAATAGAAAGTTGCTTGCTAATGGAAATATACTAATTGCTTGCAATTGTTGCCTTCTTGGAATATCAGTATTTAAGCACCAGACTGATTTATCTGTTTTCTTTATGCAGCTTATCATTGTCTGCAAAATGGTATTGATATCAATATGGATGCTTAAGGCTTGAGGATTCAACAATAGCAGACCTTTGAAGTTGTTATCTTAGTCTCTCTGAGCACATCAAAGATGTTTTTGTAAACAGTTAGGCACTCTAGTTTTTTGTTTTTTTTAAAATTATTTCTGCATTTCTATCCATATAGAAGAAGAAAAAAATCTGTTTCTACAGTGCAGCTCGAAGGCCCTACTGCCAAGGTCTGTTATGTGCTTAATTCAAGCTAGTTTGACACTTGAGCCATGACATGTTGATGGCAACCCTTGATAGCTTGGATATGTTTATAGGATCTTTTGTTGTTGTTATTATTAATATTATTATTATTATTATTATTATTTGTTTTATATTTCTCCATCATAAACTATTAACTTTTTATGAAGAAAAGTCTTATTGCTGGCAGATTAGAACTTATACTGATTGTAACTTGTAAGTATCTCATTTCTTCTCAAGAATATCACTACGCTGGTTACTGTACTTGGGAGTTGCTGAAGCTTGAATTTTTTTGGAATTGGAAACCTGAGTGAGTATTTAGATAATGTTGTTGTGATCTGATAAACTTAAACTATTGTAGGAAGACAATAAATGAAGCTTGGTACCGGTTGATTATTCATCAGATCAAGTTGTATTCCAGAAATGGAATCTGAGTATTCACTATTCCCCATAAGTATTTTGCACCAAGATCAACCAAAAACATTTATTATGTAGAATATTATATAGGCAAATTCTTCCTCTACCTTCATACCTCTCCTTGCATTTTCATATTAATTGTGAAACGTCAGTTTTAACCTTTTTAAAATTTTAAATAACCTTAAATGAAACATAATCTCATTTTTTTAAATAATCCCAGTTGTACTCTCATACCACACTTTCGGTCACAACTCTTACTTTCTTCTCTAGTCATGATATTTGAGATATCAGTTTCATCATTATTTGAATGTGTGTTAGAGAGTTGTCAGAGAAGATTAGTTGTATTAGATGAAAGTATTTTTTTTTTTTTCGTTTTGTATTCTATTTTTACACTTTGCAGGGTTTTTTTAGGTTTGTGATTTAAAAAAAAAGAAGAAAAAAAAGCGAACATTATCAGTAAAAATACTACAAAACTTATCTCAACCATCAATATTAATTATCACACACCATCACTTAAACTTAACCTTGGTTTGTAGAAAATTTCTGAAATTTTTTCCTGAAATAGTTTTTTCTTGAAATTTCACGTAAGAATCTCGACTGAATTTGGGACAAAGCGCGACAAATTTCAGGTCAAATGGATGAGTATTCACCTATGCAAAAAAATCAAACAGATTCACACACAAACGAACCTTCCTTTCAGCCCTAGTGATGAATAAAAATTTATTGTCAATCTTGTGGGACGAATCTGGGGCTCAAATTTCAGGAAAAACTCAATAGACATAGTGACGAATGTCTGGTAAAAATTTCAAACTAAAATACCCAGGGAGTAAGGCGTAGTAAGTCTCAGACCGAGAGTGAACCGAACTGGTTTTCCGAAAACAAAATGTCCTGGCTTTCCTTCCCCGTATATTCTTTTTGTGATTTGTTTATGGACGTGCCTTTTTACCTAGGTGCAAACAACATATGAAAGTACTTGTGTGAATTTTTTCAACGCAATACGGACCCAAAATAAAATTGCAGAAAATAGGACGAAATTTCACAAGTTTTGGTAGAGGATAGCCTTAGTTTGCACAAAATTTATGAAAATTCTACCGAAATAATTATTTACTGGAATTCCACGTAAGAATCTCGACTGAATTTGGGACAAAGCGCGACAAATTTCAGGTCAAACGGATGAGTATTCACCTATGAAAAAAATCAAACAGTATCACACACAAACAAACCTTCCTTTCAGCCTTGACAGTGATGAATAAATAATTTATTGTGAATCTTGTGCGAATAATCTGGGGCTAAAATCTCAACGAAAACTCAAGAGACACAATGAAGAATGTCTGGTAAAAATTTCATACCAAAATACCCAAGGAGTAAGGCGTACTAAGTCCCAGACCGAGAGTGAACAAAACTGGTTTTCCGAAAACAAAATGTTCTGTCTTTTCGTCCCTGTATCTTTTATTTTGATTTATTTATGGATGTGCGTCCTTACCTGGGTGCAAACAACATATGAAACTACCTGTGTGAATTTTTTCAGCGCAATACGAACCCAAAATAAAATTGTAGATAGTAGGGCCAAAATTTCGCAAGTTTTGGTAGAGAATAGCCTTAGTTTGCAAAAAAATTCTGAAAAATATTCCCGAAATAGTATTTTCCTGAAATTTCATGTATGAATCTCGATTGAATTTGAGAGAAAACGCAACAAATTTTAGGTCAAACAGATAGTATTCACCTAGGAAAAAAATCAAACAGTTCCACACACAAACGAACCTTCCTTTAGGCTCTGGCAGTGATGAATAAATAATTTATTGTGAATCTTGTGCGACGAATCTGGAGCTAAAATCTTAGCGAAAACTCAATAGACACAATGATGAATGTCTGGTAAAAATTTCAAGACCAAAATACTCAAGGAGTAAGGCATACTAAGTCCCTGACCGACAGTCAACAAAATTGGTTTTCCAAAAAAAACCGTTATGTCTTTTCTTCCCTGTATCTTGTTTTTTTGATTTATTTATGGATGTGCGTCCTTATCTGGGTGC
>Ga0123342_1002518_pt1 | contig 30429 bp, 9 predicted proteins | sample Turbeawhitnodule_FD_89960 | JGI IMG/M metagenome (GOLD analysis project Ga0123342, IMG submission 89960) | Root nodule microbial communities of legume samples collected from Mexico - Turtle bean Mexico white nodule | ecosystem: Host-associated > Plants > Roots > Nodule | place: Mexico: Nepantla... | reverse complement strand
GCATAACCGAAGGCATAGGAATAGGAATGATTGCTATAATGGAGACTTATTGCTATAATGGAGACTTTATTTGTAAACAATGTGATCTTTCAGTTTAGATGGAGGCTTCCTAATGCGATTGGGTCGTGATGATCCAACATTATTGGGTTGAGCAGGAGAGTTGGGCTGAGTAATATTAGGAACATGGCCGTTCGTATCAATTATCGAGATTATGATTAAAGACTAAAAGATTATTTTCTAAGTATTTTTGTTTTCTCCTTTATTTTATGGCTTTTGTGTGTAATTGGGTAATATAATCATGTTTTGGTTTGTGCTGTGTTTACTGTTAAAACAAATGTTCTTTGGATGCTTCGTAATCGATGAAATACTTGTCTTACTTACTGTGGGAGAATCAGATTTAGGGTTACTCATATTTTTCGTAGAGGAATACATGTGTTGAAAGTTGATTAATTTTGAATTTATTCATAGAGAATCTTTTCATTCATCATCTAGTCTGTTATTAGAATTCCTTATGAATATGTATAGTCTACATATGTATCGTTTTTGTTAATATATGAGTTTTGGTCTAATCCCCTCATATTTTTGTATTTTTTTCTTTTTTAATAATACCTTTTTTTTCATACAATGACAAATTATTGTTGTTACTTGATGTGTGAGCATAACTGAGATGTCAACTTGCATAGTGACAATGATGCCTAACATGAAAATTTTTATTTTAAAAAAAAATTGTCTTACATTTGATTAAAAATTTAAATCTTATACTAAATAAAATTTAAAATATAATATTTTAGATAAATTAAATTTGAAAATTATTGAAATCTTAATTCAAAATTAATTTTAGAGTTTGAACTTTGACATCTCATGGTAATATACAAAGATAATATATTTATTTTACAATTAATTTTCATAGTTTTCTCTTCAAATTTAAAAGTGGATATCTTCACATTATTCACATTTAATATAATAGAATTCTGATTATTAATAACATTTTTGTATTCTCTTCAGTTTTATTTAATTAAAAATACACTTATAATGTTAATAGGTGTTGGATGAATTTTATTTCTTTTTCTAGAATTTATATGATAACATAAACTAATAAAATCAAATTGTTATTTTCTCCCCTTAACTGGCTATATGCACGCACAGATATAAAGATTATGCTATGAAATCAAAGAGAAAAACTTGTTCTTATGTCATTTTATTGTTCATCAACATTATCTATAGTGTATCTTGGCCATTTTGTTTATATTTTTTAATTATTATTTTAATTAAAGGATGGGTTAAAAAACTAGAAGAAAATTGATAAATAAAAACTAATTTTAGATAATTAGTGATTATATTAATTAAATTAGAAATCTAAACTAAAAAATATTAGTATCTAAAATAGTTTTTATTATTAATAAAAATTTACAAAATAGTTTATAAATTAATATTTAACTATTAACTACTAACTATTTATGTTTTAAATTAGTTTTTTTTATAAATTAATTTAAAATATAAAATATTAGTAGCTAAAAATTTAATTGATAATTTAGATATCAATTTAAAAATTATTTTATAATACTTTATTAATAATTGAAATCATATTAAATATTAATAATTAATTATTTTTTATCTTTAAATTTAATTATTATTTAATAATTTCATTTTAATCACAGTAACACACTTATAATATCGAAATCTACAAAAATAAATATACCATAAATTAAAATAAAAGAAAACAACTTTTTGCTATCTCATTTTTTTTTATCAGAAAACAGTATCTATAGGTATATATGATCTATTTAGATCTGTTTGTTTTTTTTTAAGTATTTTTAACTAAAAGATATGTTTAAAAATGATACAAAGTGTGTAAGTTTTTTAAAAAAAAACTTTAAAAGTTTTTCAAAAAAAAAATAATTATAAAAAAAAGCATAACTTTACATCACTATTTTTTTTTAAAGAAAAAAAAGTGACCTTGATGATATAATAATTTTTTGAACAATTGAGTGAATGCCAGCTCTTGGAATCCTACAGGTTCCAGGAAATGGGGTTTTTGTGGTTTTGTTGAAGAAAAAAACAATACCGTACGTTGTACATGTTTCTTATCAACCTCTTTTTGTGCTTCACTTTCAGACCCTCCTATTTTATTTCCTTTCCCTCATTTTGGGTCTTTCCTTTATTCCCTTCTCAACAGCTACGTACCCACCATCTATATCAAGTGCTATTAGGTTAAATTTAGAAAGGAGAAAGGAGAAAATGTAAAATCCCAAGTGATTTTTTCCTCTTTGAACAACTCACTTTTAAACTTTATTATGTAATATTCCAAAAAATATATTTTTTTCGACGTGCTGCAAAATTAATGCCAAATCTGATATTCTCAAGCTTTAGGTCATTCGTGTATATATGTTGAATTTCAACCCTTTATTTTGTATTAAGAATATTATTTGATCTATCAATGTTTTGAACATTTTTAAATTAAAAAAGTATGGTCTTATTTTTTTTTCATTGTAAAAATATTATATCATTATAAAACAGCATTCAATAGAAATCAATTTTATAACTGAAAATTATGGGTGGTAATGCGGGTTGGCCCGTTGCATAGGCATGTTTCGCGTTTGATCCGCAAAATGTGGGTTAAGTTGGTCCGTCCTGCACAAGGAGTGTGAGCTCATTTCACTAGCTCATTCTGTATAAGAGGTAACCTGCGGACCTGTGGGTCAGTTTGCATAAGAAAAATATTTTTTTTTAAATTAAAATTTCATTAATTATAAAAAAACTCATTCTTACCATTAAGATAAAAGTATAGATTCAATTCAAGTGTGAGGGTTGTTAGAAGGCTTAATTAAAATTATCTTTATATTTTTTTATTAATAAATTTTAAATATAAAAATTTACTTAAAACTAAATCCAATGTCACTTTTAATTCTATCTCCTTTATATGATTAAAATTTAAAATAAAAAATTCATTTTTTGAGTACATTAAATTTATTTATTTTTTAAATAAAATAAAATAAAAGTCACACTTGCAATAGTGGATGAATGAGGTATGTTTTTTTTTTTACAAAAAAATAATAATAATTTTTTTTATTTCTGTGGGCCAGTGGGCCAACCCGCCCCATCCCGCTGTTAGCCCGCATGAGTTGCGGGTTATGCGAGATGGGCCAAAGCGGCTCAACATGCTAGATTAGTGATCCGTCCTGCACTTTTTGGTAGCGGGCTGCGGGCCGGCCCGCATGACCGTTTCGCATCGTTATCCCTACTAAAAATAACCAGTTAGTTACTATATTAACTAAATTAGATATTATTTTAAAAACGTTAATATATAAAATAATTTATATTATTAATAAATATTTTTTAAATTAACTTAGCTATTAAGGTTTTAATATTAATTTATATCTGGTAGTTAAAACCTATATTGACAAACTAGTTTTGTCAATAATTTTTTATTTTAAAATATAATATTTTTAGTTAATATAATAATTAATTATTTTTGTATTTTTATTTAATGATTTTCGGTAGTAAAAATAAACATAGTTCGCAATCAATTGATTCTTATTGTTTCCATCTCCACACTTAATTTAATTGAGGGTTAAAAACGTAATATATAATTGAGGGTTCAAATTCATCGTCCCATATTAATGAGAAACTCTTGTTATTGTTGTGAAGAAACTAGTAGTTTAACAGGATCTTAACAACAAAGAATTTAGAGAAATTTAAAATTGAAAGTGTCACTTCACAACAAGTTTAGTGTTTTAGTCTTTGAAGAAAGGGTTGAACGGTTAATGGAGTAGGAAGAAAATGTAGATTAGGGAAAGTCCATTATTGGTGGCACAGAATTACGTGCATAAAGATAAAGCGAAAAGTGGTAATCAACTAATAATAACATGAATCTTCAGTCAGGTGAGGAGAAAGTACAGAGAGCATTATTAACAGTACCCTACCTACCTACCTATAACTCTCTCAATACTCTTCACACAAAAGCTTTTTTGGGTCAAGTACCTCACTTGTGGACTACAGAAAATGTGCTATGCCAAAAGCATTGGTACCTTCAAACCCTGCAATCATGAACTCTGATTTAGTCCTTCATGTTACCACTCCTTTCTCTGATTCTCTAGTATTCATTCATACCTATTCACCAACCCATTTACAATGCCACCCTCCTCAACCCACTATAAATTCAGATCCTAGCTTCCCAATTATACCATCATAATCATTGGCCAAGAAGAGTTAACATGGGAGGTAAGTATTCATTGAGTTTCTTCTTTGTTTTCAACTTGTTCAAGAGTAACAAGAAGGCCAAAGGAGGGCGTAGTGGTGGACGTGAGATTGTGCGTGATTGGCCTAGTGATTATGACAGAGGGACTTGGGGTGTGGCTTCACCCAATATTGACTACAAAGCTCGAATTTTCATTGATAAGCAAAAGAACCGAGTTCACCATCAACCTTGACCTGGCTATATAGCTGCATGCATGCTGGTGAGAATGGCCAAATATAAGAAGAAGAAGAATATGTATCACTGTATTTGTTTACTTCTGTGGATTTTATTATTATACATAAAGTGAGATGTTACTTCTAATCAACTTTTATTAGTGGTATGAGAATGTTATATAATTAATTAATTGTACTTTATATAATAAATGAGTTTTTATAATTAGTTAATCTGTAAAATTTACTCATAAAACTTCTTTCATATTCATTATTATAGTATGTACAGAAACTAATTTTAATTTAAAGAGAAATACATTTATTTTTCTTGGAGATAGATGAGAGTGTATTGAACATGAAGTAGAAAGTACCCTTAACCAAGTACATCAAAGAACATAACTAATAACTTATTGTATACCAGTGGCAACACTGACATATAAAACCAAAAAAAGACAGTAGCCAATAAGAAAGAAAGAAACTTCCTCAATCCCAGATGAAGACTCGGGAACAGAAGACTGTTGTATGTGAAGTTTCTTTTATACATGATCCCTGTTTGAGCTGGTCATACAAATAGAAAAAAAAAGAAAGTAAAATTTGATATAGCCCACTTGCACACCAGCAGAGAAAAAAGCCTGTATTGGCTCACATCCGCAACATCAAAAGCATCAGACCATCCTAAACGTGAATGCATTCCTGCCCTGTTTTGCTTTATAGACAGATCTTGATCTAGTAACTTCACCTATGCAGTTCATTATTCAAATCCATGACCTTGCATACCAGCTGAGAAAATGGCATGTTTTGGCTCACATCTGCAGCAGCACAAGCTTCTCCTTTTTCCTATTTCTCCTGTATACCTGAGTGCCAATTCTTAATCTGGAATTATTGTGATTAGATCCTCTTTTCCGTGCACCTCCAAAATAACATACAACGTACCCTCCTGCAGCTTATCTTCAGTGTGTTTCGTTAACAATGAAAATGTTGGAGATCAGATATCAATATGATCGACTAGATATTTATACATTTCATATTTTTTTTAGTACATTTCATAACTTTTATAAAGTTGTTTCATAATTTTTATAAAGTTGAGTTATAGTTAAAGATTTTTTAATATAGTATCAGACTATTCTGGCAAGTGCTATGAGGTTGCTATCAGAACATACTTAAGAAGCTACTTAAGAAGCTGTTATCAGATTACACTTAAGCTGCTATATATATAGTCTGGTTTTCTCTGCAGGTTGGTGGGTTTGGTGTCTCTTGTGGCTGTTTTCTTTTTCTGGGTTTGGTGACTTTTGTGGCCGTTTTCTTTCTTTAGCTTTTTCTTAGGCTTTGGTGGTAGGATAGTTTTAATGCTGTTACATTTTTGTTTAAACATCTTTAGAATTTTTTTTGGAGTGGTTATGCTATTGGTTTAGGTGTCAGAAGTTTCTGAATGTGTGATTCTGTTATAATTTATGAGAGGAATGTAATAGTTTTAATTATGTATACGAGTTAGAAATATTCCTAAAATATTATTTAGAGAAAATTAGACCAGAACAGTGCACATTTTTCTAACCCTGTCCTATACAACCCTGTAATCATTTTTGTTATTGAAGAATAAAATTACCATTTTTGTTTTTAAACAATGGAAGAAATAAGTTTCACACTGAAAAAAGACCAGTGTCATCCTTAAACTCGATCAATTTAGTCTATTTTTAATTATTTACATCAATTTAGCGTGTTTTTTTGAATTAGCTGACATTTTATTTTTTTAAATATAAAAAATTCTTATTGATATTGGTTTCTGGTTTTTAACAACTAATATAACTTACCCAATTTCTTAAAAGTTAAAATGATATTTCACTAGAGAGACAATAATTATTGTGGCTGAAAAACTTCAGCTTTATAATTTTAAAAAAATATTTAAGATGAAATATTATACAAATTATTCCATATTACACGCAAAACTGTTTGCTAATGAATTAAAAAAATTCTTAAACCGATAGAAAGTTTTGATCAGAAATGAATTCGGGATGAACTTTATTTTTCTAAATCCAACAGTATGCTATTTGGTCAGACCTGTAACTTGATTTAAACAATCAAAATCTTAATAATTTCAAACTGGCTCCAGTTGTCAACCTTAATTGGTTTTGTTTTCCATGAACAAAATATCACACGTTGTATTCATGCATGCATATTTCTAATTCTATCTCACTTCTCACGTGGTTTATGGTGAGTTTCCAAAAGATGCTCTTTTCTTTTCTTTCCGTCTTTATTCCTTTCTTTATATTATGTACAAGCTAGTTCAAGTTTTTGTAATTCAGCTTTCTAAGTGAAGATAAAAAATACCAAGATGCTAATCATAATGGAGGAAGTTATATTCTACCAACTTAGATGATATTTGAAGATTAATTATTATAAGAGAAAAACCTAATTATTAATCTTCATAATTATTCCCATGTGTGTTTACATACAGATGAATTTCACCCAGTCTAGTATAATAATAATAATAAGTGGAATATAGAATATTTTGGTCATCTATTTGTTCACTACAATACATTTAATTAACTTTAAAAACTAAAAATAATTAATTACAATATTAATTAAATTAAATATTATTTATAAAAAAATATTTAAAATAATTTTTATTATTAATAAAATTTATAAATTAGTTTTAAATTAGTATTTAATTAATTAATATATTTAATTAGTTTTAAATATATTTAATTAGTTTTAAAATAATATTTAATTTAGTCCATTATTTGTGATATGTAATATTGATTTTTATTTGATAATTTTAGTCTAATGGTTGATCTATTTACACAAAATTTCTAAAACATTTCGAAGAGATGTGAAAGCCCATCATGCTTGTTAAAGAGCTTCACTGGTTAGTCTTTTTTTTTTCTTTTAATTAATATAATATACATACACGAAAATTTATACTATACATTCGTAAAATGTTAAAATATATTCATTTATTTTTCTGTGGATAAAAAAAACATAAAAACACAGAAACTTTGTACGCACCAAATTTTGTTTTCTAAAATTGTCATAACTTGCATATAGTTTTCAATCAAACAAGCAAAAGCAAGAAGATTTTTTTAAGCTTATACCCTATAAATTTCGAATTTAGTTAATTCAGTTTTTAAACTCGCATTTAAATCATTTCCTATCTTTAATAGTTGTCTTAAAACTCCTGAAAAGAAATATCATATATGGATTTAAAGTTTGTGAGCAAAAGAACTGAGAGTGAATAGAAAATCTTAATTATAATACTTAAAACATTAAAACTTTTTATTTCTTTAAGTAAAAAATATTTAGTGGTCAAAATGCACAATAAAAATAAAGATGTAAAAATAAAATTTAAACTCAAATTTATTATCAAGACTCGATTAATTAGATTGTATAATTGCCTCAGCTTAAAAAGATGATAATGCCATTTAAACTACCTTTAGTAACTTTATCAGTTTAAGATTTACATATATTTTCATAGCAAAATAGTTTTTAGTTTAATCGACGTACAAAGTGGTGTGCATAGGGCTCATCTGCTTGTTGAGTTACAGATAAAATATTATAATATTACATACTTTATAAATATATTATGTAACACAAATGTTTTTTTTATTACGAATATGTAGCACATATTAGCAACCTCACTAAACTGTATTCCTGTGTGTTTTATTAAGTATAAAAACTATTATAACTTTTATGTGATAGTATAAAAAATGACTTTTAAATAGCTTTTATAAAACTTAATAAATTTATTACACATTATGGTTTTTAATTTGTTAATACTGTAAAATTATATATATATATATATATATATATATATTATTCATTCAATTTCTTTTGACGCAAATATTCAATATAAAGGCAAACAATTTTATCACTTTGGACATGAATACCCTAACCCTAATTCTTAAATAAAGAAATATTTTTGTAAAAAATTATTAAATAAAAACCAAATTCAGAGATAAAAAATAATTAGTTGTTATAGTTATTAAATCAGAGATATTTTAGAAACTAAAAATATTGTTAGTTTATAAATTAGTTTTTATTATTGTTAAATAATTTCTAAATTGATATCTAATTATCTATGAACATTTTTACTACCAAATTTAGAATATAAATAATTGGTAGTTAAAGTTTGGGTAGCTAATTAGATTCCAATTTAGAAACCATTTAAAAATAATAGAAACTAATTTAAAAATTGACAATTTTTTTAATCTCTAAAATAATATATAATTTAGTCAATATAATAACTAATTATTTTTTATATTTAAAATTAATTTCTATTTAATGATTTTTTTAATATAAAGTAAATATTTCCATCCTTATACAAATAATCTACAACCACCCACCTTATCCTCCAAGAAACAATTTTTTTTCCAACCTTATCCTCCAAGAAACAAATATAACAGAAATTTACAATTTTCAATATTTACTTTATAAATCTAATTAGTAGCTATTAATTAATTTACATGAAAAAAATTCTAATTACAAATCTAAAATTTTATTTAAGAAAATTGAGTCTAATATAATTCAAATTTTGATTATATAACCATATACTTGAGTTTAAATATACATGAATTTGTAGGGTAAAAATATTTATACTATCAATAAAATTTTAAAAAATTATTAAAAAAGTCAATAAATTTATTATCGTAACGGTTTGTGACTGGACTACAATATATAAAAAAAATTACACCTTCAACACAAGTGTTATTATTATCTTTCAACAAAAATAATAGAAATTGAAATGTTAATATAAATATTACATCATTTATAAAACTTTTAATATCCATAAAAAAAATGTTTATTCCCTCTTCATTGATAATCCATTTTTTTATACTTATTCTAGAACTCTCAATATTATTATTTTAATCATTTTTTATATTATCTAATTATAAATTTATTTTTTATTAATTTTTTTTCACTAAAACTATCACAAATTGTATACAATTGGGTTTTCAAAGTATAGTTTTTCATAACATTTTTAATCTACCTGGACTGATTTACTTATTTCTTTAATCAGATTAATTTACTTTATTACAAAATCTTATTAAAACTTTCTTCTAGAGAAAAATAGTCCCAAAATTAATGAACCAAACATAAAATTTGAAAAGGTAGGTAAGAATCCCCTTTTCCATGAACTTGAGCTTTACGATTTTGATGGCATGAGATATTCGAACTTCCATCAACACTCCCAACCAAGTAAACAGAGAAAGATGTGTGGTAAACTAAAGAACACACTGATGTGGTAAACAGAGAAAGGGTGTGTGGAGATGGAGCCCAATTTACTTGCCAAGGGTTTTGTGGAAACTAATATTCCCCTTGTCTTGTCTACATCCATTTTCTTTCTTTGGCTACAAATAAAATAAATAACCAAATACTGTCTTCTTTGCTTTTGTCACTGATTTTAGTGATGCCAGGCTAAAAGAAAATGGTTCTCTAGTACTGTTGTACACCTTTTGTGTAACAGAACATAATGGTGGCCATGCAAATGCAAATAAGGGTTTTAAACTCAACCTTTTGAAGATACCTGCAGCAGCTCCATGCAGAAGTTGTTTTCTAGGTTTCTCATCTCGTGTGTGTCTTTTGCAGATTGTTTATAGACCCTTCCCTTCAACCCCCTTTTCCACTTCCATGGTTCCTTTTTCCTTTCTCTCATCGACACCTGTGTGATATATGTTCACACTCTTCGTTTACTGTTTTTTTTTCTAAACATAGAACTTTTGCTTGATGGACGTTTCAAGAGCATTAATGTTGCAAACAAACTTCATATATTTGAACACCAGAATAAGTCTGTTTATATTTATGTACCATTGAATGGCCTCAATTTATTCATCTCACAGTCACTTAAAAATATCTTTTTAATGCAGACAAACAGAGATAAAGTTGCTCCAAAGTAGTCCTGGTTAGGTTACTTCTCTCGATAATTAATATATATTAAACTCCAGTAATTCTTATTTAACAGATCAAGTCTGCAAACTTATATCAAACTTGAAAAGTTCTTTATTATATAAATTAAACTTAGTTTTCTGAATTAGAGATACTTACTGTCTAAAAAATTAGAGCATCTTAATTTTATGTGCCAGTAATTTTGGGTAGCTTAAATTAAAACAAAATTCTTAAATAAATTGTTGTTCTTGATGAGTTCTCTAATATTTATATTGGATATATTGGAGATATAGTATCAAATGTTATGAAAGAGAAAGAATCTTTGGGGATTAAACTATTTGTTGTTTAAATCAAATCTCACATTGAAAAATAGTTTGGATTATCTAAATTAAATGAGTTGTTTGTTTAAAAATCCTTTAATGTTCTTATATAGATAAAAAAATGTCTGCTCTAACACTCTTATACTACTAGATAATCATTATAAAATAGAAATTAATTTTAAAGAATGAAAATAATTAATTATTACATTCACTAAATTAGATACTATTTTACAATAAAAAATTATTGATATTTAAAATAGTTTCTATTATTAATCAAAATTTATAAATCAGTTTCTAAATTAGTATATAATTAACCACCAATGTTTTAGCTAACAACTTTATAATTTAAAGTAATTGATAGTTAATTAGACACCAATTTATAATTTTTTATTATTAATAAAAAATAATTTAGATATTAATAATTTTTAGTAACTGATTATTTTTGTCTCTTATATTAGTTTTTATTTAATAATTTTATTGTTTTGCTATAGTTAACTCATGTCATGGAGATCATATTAGAGATTAAGTAAATGAGGTTTGATATTGTTCAAGGAATAAAAAGCATAAGATGGGAATTTGAGTATACATAGTTTTCAAAAAGAAAATATCTTTAAATAATGGTTTAGTAAAATTTTGATTAAGGATCTAGAGTGTCCGATGTTGTAGACTATATGATAGTTTAAGAGCGTTTAGTGATACAAGATTGTTTGTTTTAATTAAATTATGTGTCTTTTTCATGTGTTTAACTTTCTAACTAGGCATAATTTTCATCATCATTTTTACTTGTTTGTGTTGGTACACAATTTAGTGAGTATGAGAGTTATTCCTTTATCAAACACTGCATTATTGAAATAACATCGAACATAATCTATTTAGATTGAAATCACATCGAACATAAGTTTTTAGAAAAAAAAAAAAAAACTGGCCTAATGAGACACATCCATTGTTTTTCTCTTTCATGCATTTAACCAACACTGAACATAGTTGGTATTGCCAAGTGTCAAAGAGAGTTCTTAAAGACACAACCCCAAAATAGAGTTTTTTTTCTTCTATTTATCCTTATTGGAAAAAAAAGAGATTCCTATACTCTACATGAATTTCAGGTTAGTTAAATATCAGAAACAAAAGATTTGAAAGAATAATTCTATTGTATTTTTCATTTACATAATATATAAACAAGTTACAATTTTTTAAGTTTAGAATTACAGGGAATTTTGGTGGAAGTTTAGAGTGTAAAGCTCCACCTAGTTCATCTGATCGAACTATATTTTACGATAATTGGAATAACTTAAAAAAATGAAAAAAAAAGTATATTACAATGAAAAAAGAAAAAAAAATCATATTTGAATTGCCTTATTAGAAATATATTGTTGTTTGCGAAAATCTTAATACAATATACACTGAAAAAATATGTGTGTGATAATATTGTTAAATATTATTATACTATCTTAAAAACTTAAACTTAAGAATTCAACTCAACAAAATCATTTTTAAAGATAAAAAATAATTAGTTGTTATATTAACTAAACTAAATACTATGTTAGAGATTAACAAAATTATGGATTTCTAAATTAGTTTATATTACTGATAAATAGTTTTTAAATTGGTATATAATTAACTACCAAGATTTTTGTTACTAATTTTAGAATATAAATAATTGGTAGTTAAAATGTTAATTAAATACTAATTTAAAAACTATTTATCAATAATAAAATCTAATTTAGAAATCAATTTTTTTAGTTTTTAAAATATTATCTAATTTATTAAAATATTATTTAATTGAGTCAATATAACAATTACTTATTTTTAGTTTTTAAAATTGGTTTCTATTTAATAATTTTCTAGTGATTAATAAAACAAATTACAGGTAGAAAGTTTTTTTCTAAAGTTTGTTATCAAAGTAATATTAAAAGCTTTAAATAAATATATGTATAATATTTAAGCAATATTTGATTTAAAAAGTCATAATTATTATCCTTTAATGCAAGTATTTCTCCTTATAGCCATGAAAGGTTCTCTGCATTAAAAAGTGAGTTTGATAATATCTTGTGTTTAAAGAAATATGTGGTAATTAAGGTGATTAATTAGTGTTTTGAGTATCTAGTATAGTCAAGACATTATGTCAATTGGAAAAACTCTTTATTCCACGTTTTTCCACTATCACGCTACATTTAATAATTCATTTCACATAGCAAGCAAAAGTTCCAAGCCTAAAACACTATGGATGGATGTATCTTACTATCAGGTGTCAAAATTTTATTTTCAATTATTTAATCATTGTTTAGAATTATATAATAAATTATTATTATTATTATTATTTTGTAATATAAGGTACTGTTTTTACACTAAATAATAATAAAAAATCATTAAATAAAAATTAATTTTAGAAATCAAAATAATTAATTATATATAGACTAAATTAAATATTATTTTATATACTAAAAAATTCTTGGTATTTTAAATAGTTTTTATTATTAATAAAAAATTATAAAGTAATTTTTAGATTGGTATCTAGCTATTAACTACCAAGATTTTAGCTACTAATTACTATATATTCTAAAATAGTCCCTATTAGTCTTTTAAATACTAATTTATAATGTAAAATATTAGTAGCTAAAATTTTAGTAATTAATTTAAAAACTACTTTATAAATTTTTATTAATAATAGAATTGATTTTAAATAATAATATGTTTTTTCTTAATTTTTAAGATAATATTTAACTTCAAATTAATATAATAACCAATTATTATTATTCTCTAAATTAATTATTATTTGATAATTTTTTTATAATATTAGTATTTCTAACATAGTAAAACACATGAGATGCAAGTGAAATAAACTTGAAATTTTTAGCTGAAAGCATGTAATGTCTCTAATGTGAGTTAGGATTTGTCACAAAAATCTAACCGTAGATGTAACTATTTTTTTGAAATTTGTGTTTTGGTACATAATTACTGTTTTTTATTTTATTTTAACGGCATTTATTAGCATTTTGATATTGGTTTAAAGCTAAAATTTGGATTCTTGATTGATTGGATCATCACATGCAATAAATATAATGACAGATTAGACCACACTATAAACAAGTGAATATATTTGAGTGTTAATTATCTAATTCAAATATTTTTTATTTGAAATTTTGAACACTTAATGTGAAATTTCTAATGGTTTCATCCTTAAATAGGTATGTATAATAATAAAAACAATAGAAATGATTATAATAGTAAATTATATATATATATATATATATATATATATATATATATCCTTATGTTTTTTTATATATGACAAGAAAAATGAACCCCAACTAAGTATATAAATATGAGTTGATTCAATAAATAAATAAGGTGAAACGATTATTTAAGTCTAATAAGTGTGTTGGTTTGTCCATTGAAATTTCAGATATGTGAAAAGAATAAAAAATTATTAAAGAAATCTTATACTTTTAACAGTAATTAGTTTATTAGAGTTCATGCAATAGGGGCCACAAAACTGAACACAAATTGTTATGCAGAGAGTCAACATGCTGGAGAATAATGAACTACGTGAATCTTACCCAATTAGTCTTTGATGTAAACATCAGTCAAAATACATATTTGCAATCAGAAGTTCAGAACATTATTCTCTTCTCAATCATTCAAATAATTATTGTTTTACCAACGAACAAAATAATCTGCTTCCCTTTTCCTTATACTAATCTTCATCACTGTTTCACTACTGAAGAATCATATTCTCACTGTGATTCTGTTGCATGTTGAATTGAATGAAGCCTGCCTAAAACAGTTCAAACTCAGTTAATCTAGAAAGCATCACATCTAGTCAAATTGCTTTTCAGTATATTTTGAAATTTGAACTTCTAGAACTAGAACCCTCCTTTGCATGCAATTTTCTTACTGTTGAGTTCAGGTGGATAAAATATGCAGAAAAAATAAAATATCTAAACAAATTTGTGATGTGACTCAAGATATATGAGATAGAAATGCACTGCAGAAATAGGTTTCTACTATATGTAAAAACTCTCATACGGTCATAAAAACAAGTTTTCGTTGTGCGTAGAATTATAAACCCAGCAAAAACTTATTTTTGCTATGCATCAATGTTCAGAATCATGACACAGAACAGAAACTTGTTCATGGGCTTATACGCAAAGGAAACTTGTGTCTTCCTCGTATTTCTTCATATACAGTGGAAATAAGTTTCCACTGTAACTATATTTTCGCCATTTCAGATATTAGAGTCTGAAGTGCCAAAATAGATATGAGGGGTGTTAACAGTATTTCTCAAGTTTCAAAACAATATGGGGTGCCAACATGGGCTGATTATAAAAGTGAAACTACTTGGCCCAGTTGAGAGCTCAAAATAGTGGCGGTTAGGGATAATTTTGGGTTTAATAAATACTACATTGCACCTCTATACTTTCTCCATATACCTCTATGTTAATTTTGAAAAAGTCAGTTTTAACTTTTCTATAAATTTTAAATATAACTTCATTTTTTTAAATAATCCAAGCTGCACTCCACATTTTCATATTTTTATTTTAGCGAGCAACACTTTCATTATTCTCTAATTAGGCGTTTGAGATAATAGTTACATAATTTAAACTTATGTGAGAAAATAATTTTTTTAAATTTTGTAATTTTTTTTTACATATCACAAATTTTTTTTAATCTTGTAACTTCCAAAAAAATATATAAGTAAACGAAAACACAATCATCACTGCCACTAAAAATATCACCATGAAAGTGAAACAAGCGTATTTTTATATCTATGCTTTTTTTAAACAAAGTTTGATTTATTTTTTTATCTAGATGAATATGGTGGGACAAGTTTGATATTTTAAATCTAAAATATTATTTTGAAAATATAAAATATCTCTGTTTTGAAATTTAACAAAGGACTAAAGTTCAAAAGATAAAAGATCAAAATGATTATTTTGAAAAAAAAATATTAAATAAATAAGGCCGAAAAATATATTTGGTATTTTCTTAAGTAAGATTTATGAATGTTAACCCAATAGAAAAACTAGCAATTAAGAAAGGAATATTCGATCAACAGATATTAACTTTAATGAATGAAGTTAATCTTTCACGTGTCAAGATTTGAATCCTTATTAAAAATGTGTTCAAGCAAATGTTCAGTATGTTCAGTATTAATAAATACAGTAACATATCTTTATCTTAATTATTATGCATATTTATACGATTGTGATAATTTTTTATTATTAAATTAAAATTAACATAAATCATTATAGTGCCTATTTTTTTCATATGATTTAATTTTGTTAATTATTTTTTAATCCTAATGCACATTTAAACTTTCTGAATACCAAAACATTCCATTACCATTTGCCCCGACCGGTAGAGAAAATTTAAATTATTTATGCAGAAAAATGCTTTAATCAGTTTGAATCTTGTGTCCTTTTGTAAGTGTTGTTCATTAATTTATACTGCGATATCTTCTGGATGAATCCATCTATTTGAAATTATTTTTTTGAGAAAAACGACAACTAATGATTTTAATTCAGTGTACTTAAAGTGTTGATGTTTATTATATAGTTTATAAGTTGGTTGTTCTTGTTTCTGTGATCCCATTTTGAAGAACCTTTATTCTCATATCTTACCTGCCAGATACGTCAAATTGATGCATCCAGGTCATTCAACATTTCATAAACTTGCCTTTTCGTTTTCCAAATCTTGCTTCTAATATGTGACTTTTATTAAAATATTATTAATGTTTTCAGTTATATTTTTGTACTTAATTTTGGAATTTGTTTGAGTAAATTAAATACAATGTGTTATTTTCAGGTATAAGTTTTTTATATAAATAATTTAATTTGTATTTTTGTAAAATAATAATTTTTGCATAAACAAATTTAACTCAGAGAAAAAATCGTTTTTTTATGAAGAAACTTATAAAAGAATGTTTTCGACTCAATAATAGTTAATAAATATTTTTGAATCAATAATTAAATACAATGTTAATCACTGGAGGTTTTAGTACATTACATTAAAATAGTTGATTATGTTGTTTTTGTTACAAAATCAGGAAAATCAACGAATTGGTTGGTTGCAAGGATATTCTGTTTAACATTCTTTTCACGAACATTTTATAAGATTTATTAATAACAAAGAGAAAACTTCAAGATTTTTTCTCTTAATTTACAAATTTTATCATTATGCAACGCTTAAATTTTTTAAAAAGTAACTTTGTTTCTTGAAAAAATTGAAATTATTACTATATAGTCTCTAAAAAATTTATTAACAATTTCAGAAATCAACGTTATTGAATCAATTGTTAACAAGTTAGTTTTTAAAAGATGAATGAAAAGTTTTTGCTTTAATAAAGTAATTGAAATCCAAACTTGTGACGCAATTACCAAATACGATTCGAATCAAACAGAAAGCAGGTGTTCCAGTGGCTGTATTTGCCTATTTTTGGTGTTATGGTATTATTATTAATCTTTATTTTTTGGCCATCTTCACGTCTGCATTTGGAGGCTTCCATTCCCGAGAGAGGGACTTTATTTTATTTATTTTATGCCACTTTTTATGACAATAAGAGAGATCAAATAAAATATAAAAATGCAGGAACTTGAGACAAGGTATATTATTATATAATAACAAATATGTGAAGGAGTGTTGAAAAAATAAAAAATAATATTATTATTTTCTTTGAAACGAAACCTACAAAATATCTAGTTTTTAATTGACCAAAAATTAATAATTTTTATGCAGAAAATACATGACGAGTCACGTTTACTATATACAATTAAGAGAGCAATTATAAGCTTCCTATACTCTTCTTTTAATTTAATATTTCTCATAAATATGGTGTTTATGTCGACACATCTGTAAAATATATGTATTGGTGAAGTGTTCAATTTAAAAAATATTTATTGAATTTATGATAATTCTATCACAATTTAACACAATTTTCTAAAAAATATACTAAATTTTTAAAAAATTAAATTTATAATATAATTTTTTTATTATAATTATAAAAATAATAAATAAATCTTTTTGAACCATGAAAAAATCTTTTTTTCTATAATTTATATAATTTATAACTATATAACATATAATTTTGTATTCCTGTGTCATAAATGTATATTTGTGTTGTTTCACTGTCTATGTGTCACATAGATTAAATGTCTTGATATCATAGATTAATTTTACATTTTAGTTTTTTTATAATGCATTATAATTTCTATTGGTAATGGTTTATAATTATCATATTATATTTTAAAATATTTTATATTATTTTAAACATATTAACAACGTTACTAATTTTTTTATCAAAAAAATAATAATTAAAAATAGAATGCATAACTAATTTAAATCAGTTGTAAGTTTTTGTGGAAATCATGATCCAGCGAATCCATCTTGACGAAATGCTCTCCTAAATAAATAAAAATAATTATGGAGAATAACTTAATTTTACTAATTTTAAAAAATTAAATATAATATTTTTTATTAATTTGTCACTAAAAATATATTAACAATAAATACATTAAAATGTATTTAACCACATTAAAACTTACTAAACATTAATGTCTATTTAACACATTTATTTTAAATACTAATAAAATTGATTGAATAAATTAATGCATATAAAAGAAGAAGATGATAATTAATATGAATTAAATTGGATAAGCGTTAAAAGTAGAGTACACAACGTCCACATTTGGTTTCCACATAAAACAACAACAGTAACTTAAAAACAGAGACAACAAAAGAATCACGTCCATCCACCTAAGATCAAACGGTAACTGTAGAGTTCAGAAACATGCAAAACCCTCTTCCTTTGAAACTCCATCACTGGACCACCTGCCAACAAAAAAGCATTGGTTTTCAGTGATGAGCTGAAGAAGGACCACTTCCATCACACAAGACAAAAAGCGAAGGTCCACTTCCTTATTATTTCTCAACAAAATTTATCAGAACAAAACGTAAGGCAGAGCAAACTAAGTGCTATACGCTACTACCTAACCACAACTACTTGCCAAGAAAACAGCTTCAAATTTCCGTGTTCAAACGATCAATTTCAGAAAATGGTAATCCTGTTCATGAGAACTTACTGGTTTATTTAAGACCATGTACAGATCTTAAGGGAATAATAACAACAATGATTTAGAAAGAGAGAGCTACATGCATGGCATGAGTACTGCATATGTGTACTTTAGTTATAAAAATAATTGTACAAGTTGTAAAGAAAAGTGGAAGGGGAAAAAAAGTTACTTAGAAAAGGTGGATGATGAGTTTCACTTGGTGATGGCATAGACAGCATAGATAATTCCAGGAATGTAGCCAAGAATGGTGAGCAGCAAACAGATCCAGAACTCTACCTGTGATATGGAATTTGCAGAGACGGAAGCAAGAAATGAATCAGAGAAAGAAAAAAAGAAGAAAACAGAGAGTGCATGAGTAGGTATATATATACCTTGCAGCCATGCTTGAGAAAAACACCGAGAGGAGGGAGGATGATGGCAAGGAGAATATCGATGCAGGTAGCTGTGCTTCCATCGGCCATTTTCTCTTACCCTTTTGAGCTTTTTCTTTCAAAAGAAAGCAGAAATTTTGTACTGTTCAGACTGCTGAAGAAGACGTAATGCGATCTATGATGACCAGTTAGACGCTTATTTATAGGACCATCTTTTAAGATCTCAATAACAACTCCACTTCCATTATATGCAATTTTCCTTTTTCATCAACAATTAAATATTACGCGTTTTCTCATACACTTATTTATTTATATATACATGGCTGCACTACACACGAAAAAAAACATACACTTCACAAATAATAAAATAATAATTTAATTATATTTAATTTTAAATATTATAGTATTATTATAATGTCATGTCAAATGTATGTTTTTACTGAATATTAGTGTAATAAACATGCAATTTATAAATAAATTAATATTTGATTTTTTTTTCAATTAAAAATATTATTACATTATTATAATAATTTCTCAATTATATGAATTTTATTTTTTACGTGTCAACAAAAGCTTTTCTCTTTTATATATATATATGGAAAAGATATCTTTAACCTTTATAAAAATAAAAATATGTACTTCACACGATGTTATGATGTGAATATTTTTAAGTATTTGTGATGTTAACATATCAATAAATATAAATAATATTTAATATACACATTATTTATTAAATGCATTAATGGTTTTAGGGAAAAGTATTTAATATGCAAGTATAATAAATTACTTTATTTAAATATTTATTAAAAATAATGCTTTTACTTAACACTTTTTTGTTCCAGTAATGATAGCGAAATCCAAAGTTATAACCCACATAAGTTTAAACTTCACCATTATTAATTTTTTTTTGTGTTGTGATAATTCATAATAAGAAAACAACTATGCTCATTAATATAAAATACATTATTTTACTTTTTCATTTAATAATAATTTTTATAATAATCATTTTAAAGTTCATATATATTCTGCAAGAACATTCTATCTATGTAAGTTTGTTTTGCACTAGTATCACTAAACTCAAAAATATTTATACACACATTTTAGGTTTTTAATAGTTTTTTATTGACAATAAAAAATGTAATCAAATAGAAGTATCAGGCTAGAGAGAAAATGATTCCTGAGATTTTGAGAGCCTCTAGTCCTTGCACCTACACAAAAGAACCATTAATTAAAAACTATATTTCCCAAGAATACACATGTTATTAGAGAACCATATTTCACTAAATTACATTACAGATTTCAAACATTCTATAAGATTTAGGCATAAGTCAAAATAGGAAAATTTTATCTTAATATATTTATAGTTAATCCAAGCTTAGACCTTAATTTATATCATTATAATTACTTCCTCTAAATAAAGCACTATTTCATTGAAGAACACATTATTTTTATGTTATTCCGATGTGAATATTATCCACATAAGTCTCCAAAATTTGTTACCTTTACTATTTAGAACCGCAAGTTCATGGTGATTAAAGTGGAGTTCAAATCATTGTGAACAAATATCCTTCCAACTCACAACTCACACATGTATCACAGACTCACTCACACATGTAACACATGTATCTTGGAGCTCACACTACATTACAGCTAAAAATAAAAATAAGTTATTTACTTATACTAAAAAAAATCATTAAATAAAAAATAATTATTAATTGTTATAATGATTAAATTAAAAATTATTTATTAAAATTATATATAATAATTTAAAAAAAAAACTTATCATACATATTAATTTATAATTAAATATTATTAACTCATATTAACTACTGATCATATGCTTACATAACATAGAGACCTTGTACTGCGTGCATGTTTCTGTCATTATTACTACTATTTTGTTTTTCTTATTTTAATTATATATTTTTCAATCATTTAAATGAAAAGTGAGAAAAACATTATGGGAGCTACCTCATTTTCCTATTTATGTTGTTCTTCTTAGTTGTGTGTAGACTACTCTTTTGTTTGCATGGTTGGTGGCTAGAATTCTGTAACCATTCCCTGTTAATTGGATTGTTACTTTAATATTAACTCCAATAAAAACTTTATCTCTTATTAATGTTCTTAAAATTGCTATTCGTCTCTCTTTTATTTATATATGTACTTTTATTAATTCAACTGTTTTACATTATGTAATTTAATAACGAATGACAAGAATATTTAAATTACTGAGACTCAAATGAGTGCACCGACAAAAGCAATTGTGTATGATCTGGCCACATGTGGTGGATAACCACAATACAAGATAATCTATATACCCGCTTCATGCCAATAAATATTTAACAAAAAGCTTTTTTTTTAAAAAAAACTCATTAATAATTAAACGTATAGAAAAATTTAAAAATATTAAAAAAAAAATCAAATTTCATTAAATTAAACTTAATTAGCTTACAATTGCAACCGAATAATTGCACCATTTAAAAAAAAACTGAAGAAATCAAAACATAAATAATTCACAGTTTAAAACATATATATATATATATATATATATATATATTAGTAATTATGTATACAATATATGGGTATTTAAAATTTATATAAAAATCTAAACACATGATATACAAGTATGAAATGATATAAAAATTAATTCACACGAATATAACTTTACAAAAATAAATAAATTTGAACACATATCAACACCATATCTATGGATCTACCTTCTTTTACACTAGAACACAAACATGACATATATTTCAAACTGCAAGTTTAATTTTGTGGTTGTAACCCTCCTACTTTTGTTAAGTTATTTTCTCCTTTTGGCTGTATTTCTCATTTTTTGCCCAAATCAAAGGTTTAGTTTGTTTAATTATATTTTTATTTCTTGAATTTTTGAATAATTCAATTTTTAGTTTTTTAATTTTTTAACTATAATAGTATTTTAAAATTGAAAAAAATGGCTTATATTCTAACACTAAAATTAAGAGAATAAAAATATTTTTAAACATTAAAACTTAAGACTTATATACTAAATCTTAAACCTTAAACATCCTTTCAAACTCATTTTAATCTCTTACATTTAGTGTTTAGGAACTTAAATAACTTTTTTTTTAATTATGATGATTAAGAAAAAGCTTCTTAAGTTGGGGATCAAATGTAAAATTATCTCAATTTTCAAATAAACAATTAAACCTTTTATTTAGTATTTCTTTCTGAACGTGACAAAATATTAATGATGAAAACAGTTTTTGGGTGTACATAAAAAAATCGTACACAATATAAGGAAGTTTTAATTATGCACTCAAATGCAAATGTACAACGGAAACGCATTTTCCATGTAAATAAAAATTTATGCATCAAAGTGATATTTGTTTTATTAAATTCTTATTAATTTTGATTTAACACTTACTCATCATGTTTGTTAGTGTATGTACGTTTTGTCATACACAAATATGTGAGACACACAAATAAAAAAAGCAATATACACAGTGGAAACATGTTTTCCATGTGCATTAAAAAGGGACACTCGTTCTTCAACTTACTCCACTGTACAAACTCATTTCCGTAAATATACACTGAAAGAAAATTCTATCAAGGACAATTTGGTAAAAGGAAATAAAAAAAATTAGGGAGTGAAAAGATTAGATAAGGGTGTGTGAAAATGAAATCCCTTTCTGGATTAGCAGGGAAGATAATATTTGAGCGATGACGGACCGAGCCCTCACGCAAAACTTTCGGTAATTGCTGATTAATCCAAGACTCTTTCTTCCTACACCTCCATACTAAATGTGAAAATATCGTTTTATCCTTTTTTGTGTCCACCCCCTTGATTTGAAATAAGCCTATGAATTATGTATCCGGATTATATAATCTGAAAGTCAATTTCATACTTAGAAAAGAGTTATGGATTATGTAATCCGGAAGCTAATCACACATATGAAAAAAAAGTTCCGGATTACATAATCCATAAACAAATCTTATGTATAGAAAAGACTTCCAGATTATATAATCCGTAAACTAATCACAAAAAGCTTTCGGATTATATAATCTCTGAAAACTAATTATAAATCTAGAAGAAGACTTTCGGATTATGTAATCCAGAATATTAAAAAGGGTATTTTTAGAATACAAAAAAATTAGGGGGTGGCACAAGAAGGTATGGAGGTGCAGGAAGAAGCAGCCTTAACCCAACTGTGATTTTGAAGGTCTGGCCCAATGTCTCCATTGCATTTGGGTCTGGTTAGCTTTGCAAAACAAGAGTGAGTAATGTTGTTTGAGTGATGATTATTATGAAACTGACCTTGCTAATAAGAAGAAGCAGCAACCAAAATGGTGTTCCAAAATTGCACCGATTCTCCTCAGTTCCCGACATCAAACTTCACCTGAACAAGGCCGCAAAACTGAAGAACCTTAAACACGCGACACAAATCCACTCGCAAATCGTAACGACAAATCAGACATCCCTCGGTAACATCAACAGCCTCATCGTTGTGTACGCAAAATGCGGCTCCATCAAGCACGCGGTCCTCTTGTTCGGCACAACCCCTCGCGCCTCAACCAGCGTGGTCACGTGGACCACACTCATAACCCAACTCTCCCATTTCAACAAACCCTTCCAAGCCCTCTCATCTTTCAACCTGATGCGAACCACCGGCATATACCCCAACCAGTTCACCTTCTCCGCCATCTTACCCGCCTGCGCTCACGCCACGCTCCTTTCACAGGGCCAACAAATCCATGCCTTGCTTTACAAACATGCCTTTCACACCGACACTTTTGTTGCCACTGCTTTGCTCCACATGTACGCCTCCTGTGGCTCCATGTCCTTGGCGGAGAACGTGTTCGACCAAATGCCCCACCGAAACCTCGTTTCCTGGAACTCCTTGATTGTGGGGTTTGTTAAAAACAAAATGTACGGTCGTGCCATTGGGTGTTTTAGAGAGGTTCTTTCACTTGACCCCGACCAAGTTAGTTTCTCCAGCGTGTTGAGTGCTTGCGCTGGGTTGGTTGAGCTGGGGTTTGGGAAACAAGTTCACGGGAGCGTTGTTAAGCATGGTTTGGTGGGGTTGGTTTACGTGAAGAACTCGCTGGTAGACATGTATTGCAAATGCGGTTTCTTTGAGGATGCAACTAAGCTGTTTTGTGGTGGTGGAGATAGAGATGTTGTCACGTGGAATGTAATGATCATGGGATGTGTTCATAGCCAAAACTTCGAACAAGCTTGCACCTTTTTCCAGGCTATGATAAGGGAAGGCGTGGAACCGGACGAGGCTTCGTATTCATCGCTTCTTCACGCTTCTGCAAGTATTGCTGCATTGGCACAAGGCACCTTGATCCATTGTCATGTATTAAAAACCGGGCATATGAAAAATGCTTGTGTTTCGAGTTCTTTGGTAACTATGTACGGCAAGTGTGGAAGTTTGTTTGATGCTTACCGTGTTTTTGGAGAAACTAAGGATTGTAATGTGGTTTGCTGGACTGCTATGATAACAGTTTGTCATCAACATGGTTGCGCAAATGAGGCAATTGAATTGTTTGAAGAGATGCTCAAGGAGGGGATTGTGCCAGAATACATCACTTTTGTTTCCGTATTGTCGGCTTGCAGCCATACAGGGAAGATTGATGACGGTTTTAAGTACTTCAATTCCATGTCTGATGTTCATGACATTGAACCCGGACTTGAGCATTATGCCTGCATGGTTGACTTGCTTGGTCGCGTTGGTCGATTGGAGGAAGCATGGAGGTTCATTGAATTGATGCCGATCGAGCCTGACTCGTCAGTTTGGGGGGCTTTTCTTGGGGCATGCGGAAAGCATGGCAATGTTGAAATGGGAAGAGAGGTTGCAGAGAGGCTTTTCGAGTTGGAACCGGATAATCCAGGAAACTATGTGGTGCTTGCGAATATCTATACTCGACATGGAATGTTGGAAGAAGCTGATGAAGTCAGAAGATTGATGGGGATCAATGGGGTGAGGAAAGAGACTGGGTGTAGCTGGATTGATGTTAAGAACAGGACATTTGTGTTCAATGTGAATGATAGGTCTCATTCAAGGACACAAGAGATTTATGAAATGTTGCAAAAGTTGAAGGAATTGATAAAGAAGAGAGGGTATGTGGCTGAGACCCAGTTTGCAACTAACAGTGTGGAAGGTTCTGAAGAGCAGAGTTTGTGGTGTCACAGTGAGAAATTAGCTCTTGCATTTGGACTTCTGGTCCTCCCACCTGGATCTCCGGTAAGGATAAAGAAGAATTTGAGGACCTGTGGTGATTGTCATACTGTTATGAAGTTTGCTTCAGAGATTTTTCAGAGAGAAATTATTGTGAGAGATATCAATAGGTTTCATCGATTCACAAATGGATCGTGCTCTTGTAGGGATTATTGGTGATTGAGTTTGAAACACATGAAACAAAATGAACATGAGTCATGACAGCGTAATCTGGAATAAGCTCCTTTTTTCCACTAGTGTCAAGAATAACTGAAGTTATAACAATTAAGAAAAAATTTCTACTATAAACAACCTACTTAGATTCTCAACAACAAAACTTTATTCTACTAAGTCACATTGACCACATGAATTACATGGTTTCATTCATCAAAAATAATTTTTTTTTAAAAGTATTATTTGGTATATGATATCTGTTCACGATTTACTCTTTTTTTCGATTTCTTCTCCTTTTCATAGTTCAAAACATCATGAAAACAAGTGCTTAAAACACCAGTTTGAACCGCTCTTTAGATTGGAATATGTTATTCATCCAATGTGATCTGGTTGGTTAAACTAATAAATTGGAGACTTAGTTGGATTGATTTACACATACTTAAACAATTTATAGGATCCGTACAAGGGACCGTTCACAGAGGTTAAGCTAATTTAAACACAAAATAAAATCATTGCTTACCATCTCACACTCCACTAGGAGGATATGCTAATGATAATAATGCTACCATTACAAGGATGGGGAAGTGTGGAGTTTAGTAGCTGAATTGAATGAAATTAGAAGGGTAGTCCCTTCGGATGAAGTGTATTTTAGTGAAGAAGACACGGTGATGCCTTGGTTGAATTATGGAATGGATGACTCTTTGCAACAGGGATATAGGAATATATTTCTGATTTTTAAGTCATCAACATCAAATAGTTTTTCTTTGTTAGATAGAAGAAATAGTTGTAGTAAGGTATCTAGGGACACTAACAAAAACACTGCATTTGCATTTGTTAGATCCAAGATAGTAGATATAGCTGAAAATAATACAAATAATGTTCCATCTCCCTCAAGTGTTTTTTCTAGCCTAAAGATGGAGAAACAAGGTCCAGTTGTGTGTATCAATAGTTCAACCATGATGAAGTTTTCCTACTTTGCAAAGCCTGCTGCTATTGTCAAAGCAAACCTTCAAAACATTGGCTTCACATCAAGATCAGGAAGTGTGTGAATAAAGATAAAAGGTGCTGCTGCAACTGTAAGTGTAACCAATCCTGCTAAATCAACTAAAGTTGAATTAAGTGAAGAGTGTCCAATAAAAAGCAGTCACACAAAGTCAAAACCTCTTAAGGAGGATGGTGTGATCCTTCTTGCAAAGATGTGTCCAGGATTGATGAAACATCAAATCTAGTCGTTGGAGAAAGTAGGAACAAAGGAAAGGAAGCTGTTGAAAAAAAATGTGGAGCCAGCTGTAGTCTCCTCCTCTGTTTGCTCTGGCAATGGTGCAGAGAGGGGTTCGAAGGATCCAAATCAAAATTTGAAGAGAAAAAGTACACACACCGAGAACTTTGAGAGCCAAAGTGAAGTTAGTTTCTTAGACTTACACTGTCTTTTATGTTAATATTGCTTTCTTATTTTATTTTATGGTGTTCCACTATGTTAACTTTCTTTTAATTTAAGGATGTTGTGGAAGAATCAGTTGGTGTAAAATAGGAGGTTCCTGCACGAAGATATGGAGCCAAGATAAGCCGTTCAGCTGAAGTGCATAATCTATCTGAAACGGTATGCAAGACCGTCTAATGTTTGTGTTGTGTTAATTAAATCTTAACAAATGTTTCTTATCAAGTGTTTGTTAATTATATCGTTTCTGATGTATATGATAATAAAACTTCAGGTTTTTTTTTATGCAGAGAAGAAGAGACAACATCAATGAGAAGATGCGTGCATTACAAGAACTAATACCAAATCGCAATAAGGTTGAACTTTACTATCTCGTTTTTGGTTGGTGCGCATTGGAAAGTTTTTGACACCAGTATGTTAGTGTGTTGATTATCACAATATTATTGTTTGTTTTATTTGATGGAACGTACAATGTTATTATCAAAGCGTTGGAGCTTCTTGTAGAGCTGTAAATAAATACAAGCTTGAGAGAAAATTTGAAGACAAAGTCACTATTTTGAAATTATTGTGGAAATGTCTTTTAGAAATATTATTAACCAGTAAAAATGTCTTTTATAGACCAAAAGTAAAGACTGTTACATCTTTAGGCTTTAGCTAGCCCTGGACTTACAATACATGTCAATACTGAAGTTTAACTTTTGTTCATTGGCTTTCAATTTAATTCTTAACTTGAATACAAAGCATGATCTCTCACTAAATTTCATAATAAAGATACAAAAATTCAGTTTCAATACCTATATAATTAGTGTAAATATAGAATAGAGAAGTTTTTGATCATTTTTTTTAAACGCCACATAGTTAAGTTATACTTTTATACTAGGTTTCTTGTTTATCATGATTTTTCTGATTTGTGTGTATTAAGCAGATAAAGCTTCGATGTTGGATAGAGTATCTCAAAACACTTCAACTCCAACTTCAGGTACCCTTTCTTCCATCAATCCTTTGAATTTTAATTGATGAAATTATGTATGATTCATTGAAAGGTGAGATTGTTTCGTATGTTTTTACATAGATAATGTCAATGGGAATTGGTTTATACATGCCTGCTATGATGTTACCTCCGGGAATACAACACATGCAAGCACCACATATGGGTCCTTTTTGTCCTATAGAGGTGTTGGCATGCAAATGAGGTTAGGAGTGGGTTGTGGCATGGGCATGCTTGATGCTAATGATGAGTCTTCTATATTTCCAACGGTTCATGTGCCCCAAATGCAAGGAACTAAACTTGCCACAGCACATGCACCTGGTTCCACTGCTTTACATGGAATGACAAATGCCAAAGTGTTTGGACTTCTCATATTTTCACTTCCAGGAGAATCCTCTATGAAACCATCAATTTTAGGACTAAATTCATGTGGAACAACACTTATGGAAAATGTTGATTCGGTTTCAGCCTGTAACTTAAAGGATCCAATGGCACATGTGAACTCACAAGATGCACAAAACACCAAAGGTTGTAACTCAACAAATCAGATGTCAACACAGCTTTGTTTGCTAACAAACTCGTATCATTGTGTAATAAATATATCTTGGTTGGCATTAAGGTTTGGTATAGTTATGATGGTAATTCCATCTGGAAGGATTTGACCCTTTTGAGTTTGCTTAAACATTCAACTTAAAATTTGGTTTCAGTGATCATTTTTTGTACATGTTGATGTTTGTGTCCATTTGTGTTATGCTAGTGTGAAGCAACAACTGATGGATTTGAACACTCAACTTTGGTACGAAATAGTGGTCATGGCACTTCGACAAATTACAGAGGAGCTACTAATCCCAGGAAAGATGATTAGTGGAAGTAGAAACACTTAGTTATAAAGAAAGGATTGTTATATAATTATATTAGAATAACTTAATCATTAGTTGTACGCTATGATTTGTGGTGCATTGACTATGGCTATTACTTTGTATTCTGCAAGTTACATTCAACTTTCTCTGCATAAATGAGAAGATTTGAGATGAAGATTATGGATTACGTTAACACTTTATTTATAATTATATTTTAATTAAATAACTTAAATGAAAAGTATTTTGTATTTTAATTTCAATCTGATTTTACTTCAATTTTTTTTTTCTTTTACAATAAATTATATTAAAATTTTATCTCATAAATTATTTTTAAAATATATTAATTTTCAACCAAATTTATTCTATGAGATCAATTAAATCTAACACAAATTTTCTTTTTACTTTTCGAGCACTTTCTCTCTGTCTAATCAATCTTATTTTGCATTCTCTACTTCTTCTTTTCTTCCCTTTCCCAATCTACCAAGAGAATACTAAAGAGTTTAAGGTTTGCTCATCACAATTATTATTGTGTCTCCTTTTATCTTTTTTCTTTTCGAACTATTTTTTTAAAATTGATTAAGCAAATATTTGGACACAGACTTTTTTTGGAGATTATTGGGGCATGACAAATGTAATTAAATCTATTTTTTTATATTATAATTATTATTATTGGCAATTTTATGTTAATATTGTCTTCAATTTTTTATGTTGGTAATAGCCGATCTTATGGTAACACTTTTTTGTACACTGACTACGTTGTTATTTAATTGTTTTTTTTTATATAAAAACCTATAAAAAAATTAAATAGATCTAACATCACAAAATGTAGATTAATTATAAAAACAATTAAATATAAAATATCATTTTATGCGTAGTGCACATTAAATTAATTGGAAAAGACAAGACAAAGTTAATGAAATTAGAAAACAACCCTATGAAATGGGTCATTTTGCAAGAGCGTCCAATAAATGATGAACGTGAAAGAAAAGTGTAAAAGACGATAAAAATAAGGAGGTGTACAAGTAAAAGTAGTGAGTGCAGATAGCAATAATAATATTTGGGCCCATTACCCAATAAGCTTTTCCTAATCTATTGAAGATTTTTATTTTCCTACACCTTTATACTTTTCGTAAAAAAAATTAATTTACCTTTTTTGAATTTTAAAATTAAAAAATATTTTTTTATTCAAAAATACCTTCCAAACTTTATAAATATCTTTAAATCCAAAACATATTTTCTTAATTTTATAATTTAAAATATAAAAATTATATTTTAAATTGTATAATTCAAAAGTATACTCTCACTATACAATTTGGAAATGAAAAAAATAAACTCAACATTTTTTTTAAATGGTAGTTTTATAAATAAAAGAATTATGGAGATTCAGGAAGAAATTCTGTAGGTAGAGAAAGAAAACACCTCTATTGAGACCATAAAATATAAGGGTAAGAAGTAGAAAGGAAGTGAAGCCAAATCACCTCAAAGACTAATTGTCCATCTCTTAATCAAGCTAAAGTATATTAGGGAGCAACAATAGAGGAAGTTCTATTACGGTTTCATTTTTTTGATAAACTTTCACATTTAAAGACTATTCAAACTAGTTTTTCGGTATTAAGACTCGTAGTGGTAAAGTTCTTCGTCCTCTTCCTATTAGATGGGAATTTCCTTCACCAGGCTGGGTCAAAATTAATACTGATGGGGCTGCTAGGGGTATCCTGGTCT
>Ga0123342_1002517_pt1 | contig 30467 bp, 21 predicted proteins | sample Turbeawhitnodule_FD_89960 | JGI IMG/M metagenome (GOLD analysis project Ga0123342, IMG submission 89960) | Root nodule microbial communities of legume samples collected from Mexico - Turtle bean Mexico white nodule | ecosystem: Host-associated > Plants > Roots > Nodule | place: Mexico: Nepantla... | reverse complement strand
CAATCTCAACTCTTTGAAAAACTCAAAAACTTGTGTTAAATGTTATTACTCAAATCTGTTTTTCTGAATATATTCAAAGATGTTGTTTGTTATCAAATCTTAACAAACTTATTCATTGCATTTAAAAAGATTGGTCAAAGCATTAAAGACTGGAGCGTAATCAGTTAAAACATTTAATGCTCAGTCAAAGATAAAAACCACTTTTCTGTTATGGTACCAAAACAAACAATCGGTTGTTTTGGTTTTAACAGCTCAACCATTTGAAAAACAGTTTTCAATCTTTTCTAAAAACACCTAAGTATAAAACAATCGGTTGTTTAGACAAAACAATCGGTTGTTTTTCACTTAGTTTGAAAAACACTTTTCTTTTAAAAAGATTGAGAATGCCTATGCTTTGGATTCGATCAAGGGTGAATTACAAAACTCAAACTACCCTAGATCCTATTTAAGACGACACAGCAACAGCAAGCACAACCCTTCAACATCCTTCTGAGGGTTTTGGATTCATCAAAGCTTGAACACCATTTGGTTCAACAAAGTCGCTCTCTTAGAAGAAACACTTTCTTCTAAGAGAGCGACTTTACCTCATAGCCGCCTTCTTACACAAAGCGCTTTGTTGTAAGAAGACAATTTTACCCAATAACCACTCTCTTAGAATATTTTTATTACAAAACTGTCACTGTGTTTTGAAGAATAGCGTTGATCCATAAAATCACCTTATCGTGTCGAAAATAGTCTCTTTTGCACTAGTGAATTTAATAGTTTACTTTTATTAAAAAATAAATTTTAAGTTTAACTTAAATTTATAAAAATAACTTATAACATAAGATTTATACTTCATATATATTATAAAATATACTATTGAGTAAAACCTCCTTCTTACAACAAAGCACTTTGTGTAAGAAGGCGGCTATGAGGTAAAGTCGCCCTCTTAGAAATTTTAAGAGGACGACTTTACCTCATAGCCACCTTCTTACACGAATCTTTGTTATAAGAAGACAGTTTTACCCAATAGTCGCCCTCTTAAATTTTTTTTATTACAAAATTGTCACCACGTTTTGAAATAGTCTCTTTTGCACCAGTGAATTTAATAGTTTAATTTTATTAAAAAATAAATTTTAAGTTTAACTTAAATTTATAAAAATAACTTATTACATAATATTTATACTTCTTATATATTATAAAATATACTATAAACAATGATATGACATAACTATCAGGCCAGTTTCAAAAAGCCTAATTTATACTTTGAGAAATATTTTCTTCATCTATTCCAAGTTAATGTTAATACATTTCGGGTTTCAAAAATTACAAATGTCGGGACAAACTATAATAATGGATGAGTTGCCTCAATATCAATCAATGTTTGTTTGAATCCTGTTAAAATTTATCTTTTTTAAACAATCACGTATTAAAAATAACATTTTTCATTTAACTGTCATTATTTCGTGAAAAATATATTCTAATACTATTTATTTTAAAATGAAAATGATAAGACATTAATTTTAAATTTATAATTTAATTATTATTAAGAAGTGGACTTTAAGTCTAACTCAATCCCATAAAACCGGTTCATGGAGGTGAGGTTTGCACCTACTTATAAACAATGAAATATTTTCATCTTTAGTCGATGTGTGATCTCCAACACACCCCTCACGCTGAACATGACATATTATGGGTGGTCTGATAACAGTCCGATAACGAGTGGCACGATAGGTCCAACAAACACTCGCTAAGATAGACTTTAAATAGCTCTGATACCATAATATAAAATAGAACAGAGATGAACAAAAGTGTAAAAGGAAGACAAATGATATGAGAATGAATATCTCTGATATTATTGTTATTCAAATAAAAACAAATGGTCTGAATATATACAAGTAGTACATTCATTCTAGGTTTAACTAAAGATGGAAAGAATCAATAATTAAATACTAGAATCATAACACACACAAAAGACAAAATAAAGGTTATTCACCTCTATAAAGAGAAACACGGATAATTAGAAAAGACACCTAATTAATATTAGAATCTTTGTATAACTCTGGTATCCGTATCCTTTAATAACTATAAAAATAACTAAAATTTGTATATCATTGAATTCTTTCGTGGACTTGATTAAACTCTTAAACAAATGTGGTATCAAAATGTTGGATCGGATAAAAATGATGCTAACACACCAGTACATTTTCTTTATGAGAACGTACACCATATTTCCCCGACCAACACAGAACGTTTACCTTCTCAAATCTCTTCATAGTGTCACCATCATTTTTCATATGTCTTTTTTATTTATATGAGAAAATTTACAATAATTCATCAACCAATACTCTAAGCTAAACTGTTCAGACTTACATTCATGTCATGTTATAACCGGTTGGTAGTTAAAAATAATTGGCAACTGTAGCTTATCATTATATGTTTCATTTTGATGCATGGGTATGTTACATAGGATTGAAGTGATAAGATTACAGAAGATTAAGTTTCACCGACACATATACTGTGTTCGAAATGCAATGAGGTGAAGATATGCATGCGAAAGAGGTAGGATTGAAAGTGAAGAAGTAGTAGGTGTGTGTGTGTGGTTTGAAGTTGCAATTAAGTTTGAAACGTATGTGAGACAAGTGAACGCGTTTTTAAACAGTGGGTGATAGGGATTGGGAAGTGAAAGTGAGCAACAAATGTATATAAAATGATTGCAAAGCAATCAAACACACGAATGTATCGCAGTCAAAGGTCACAGGTTGTATGTGTCGGGCGTTGCCAGAGTGAGAGACCCCTTGTCTTCAAACTCAGATACCTTCTGTACGTACATAGTACGGGTACGGACCACGGCGTATACGGTTCATATACGTACGCAGCTCCTCAACATTTGTATTTATTATTATCATTACATGGTGAAGGTTGCTGAAGAATCCTGGTAACTATTTTTAGTCCCTCTCGCACTGTCTAAAGCTTAGAGGATTGTGTTTGGAATTGCTGAAAAAACAAAACTCAAATTGGTTGGAATATAACTTTAATGAAAAAGGTACAATGAGTTATACTTTCACTTAATCATGTGTTATCTTATCCTACTATTTAATGAGTTTGGCATCTTATATATATAATTGTTCACATATTTAAATTCATTCAATAACATATAATTAAATGTCAAATTAGTTTCAACATTATAAATTTTGGTCGCTTTAAATTTATTTAATTTGGAAAAAGTTATCCATTAATTAACCCTTTTCTGACTATTTTTTATAATATTATCTAATAAAGAACAAATTAAATGATATTTTATAAACTAAAACACAATTAAAAATTTAGCAAGATAAAAACCTGAAGTGACTATAACAGTTAATTTAAGGATCAGTTAAACTTACTCAATTTATGAAGATTATTAAGTAATTCTGTAAATCTTATTATGCTGAATCTGTATGGAAACCAAGTGTAGCAATAGCATAAAAATAAGTACTGAAATTTGAAGTCTCTGTATAATTTCACAAATAATTATTTTCTTAATATCAATTCTATTTTGAATATATAATAAATCATTATTGATTCTTAAAATATTTAAATTCAATGTAAAAATATATAATACAGATGGAAAGGATGGTATTAAAATATAAGATTAGGAAAAATTCTTAAAGAGAATGTCATGAAAGAAAAGTTATTAAAATGTTTTTTATTGAAAAAAGACTTCTGAAGTGCTTTCATTCAAGATAATTATTCTAATCCATACAGATGATTAAAAGGTTATGTTACATTTGTGTTTTAATGTTTTATCATCACTTATTTAAATAACTATAATAATTAATAATTAGCATAAATATTAATTGTAAACACCTTTTTTTTATTTATTTTAACAGAAATTATAGTTTGAACGCTTTATTTTTGTACATATGTTTATGACTCCTTTTGTTTAATATTGAATGTATTTAGTTTATCTTAAAACATAAAGAATACATTTTTTTCAAATTAATATAATTTAAATGTACAGTGTACGTGAAGTTAGTTAAATAAAATAATTTTATCAATTACAAATTTATTTTACGTAATGGAATTATTATAAATATTTTTAGCAGAAAAATAAACTTTTTTTCAAAAGACATGTATTTGTCAAATTTACACTAAGGTGTAAGGTGTCACTACAAGAAAATCATGAAACAAAAATCAATTTTAGAGAAAAAAAAAGAATTAGTTGTTATAGTGACTAAATTACATACCATTTTAGATATTAAAAAATATTTTTGTTTCTTAGTTTCTATTATTGTTAAATAATTTTTAAATTGATATAGATATCAATGTTTTAACTACCAATTATTTAAATTCTAAATTTGGTAGGAAAAATCTTGGTAGCTAATTATATACCAATTTAGAAACCAATTAACAATAATAGAAACTAATTTAGAAACCAATTTTTTTTTTAGTTTCTAAAATTGTCTCTAATTTAGTCAATATAGTAACTAATTATTTTTTTTGTCTCTAAAATTAGTTTTTATTTAATGATTTTTTTGGAGTGTATATTGTATAATTTGAAATTAAAAAAAACTAAAATGATTCATGAAGTTTACGGATAAAAATCTAGAAAAAATATTATCAGCGAAGAGTGAGGAAAATATATAAAGTGAGTCTAAATTTTTCTATTATTATGCTCATAAATATCTCCATGTACTTAACATTTTCAATATAACCAGTTTGACTTCTCGTTTAGAAACCTCTTCTCTAATTCAAACAGAGTGATATCAAAATTTTGTTCTGTCAAAAGAGTTATAAACGGAGAAAAAAAAAAGTTATAGAGTGTTGAAAGATTGCAAGTAATAAATATAATCCTTGTCAATATTTTTAATTTAGGCTTGATTAAATACTTTTAAAAAACTATAATATAAAAGAAAACAAAAGTATTTTAATTTATATATAGGCTAATTTTGAAAGGTTAACCTCACTCTATTGGTGTCTGGGCGTTTACTATTCACAAGGATGGATTTAGAAGAAGTACACTTGTTTGGATCTACTAATTTGTGATGAAAAAGAAGCGTGGAAAGGTGAAGAAACCTATAAAAACTTTCTTCATTCCTTAGACATGTATGGTATAGAAATGCAACAAAAACCCAATTTTATATAGCTAAATTATATAATTATCCTGTCAAAAAAGTTATAAAATAATTAATTATATTATAAAATGTAAATGTTAAATATTTATAATAAAAATAAAATGTTAAATATATTTATAAAATTAATAATAATCTTATTAATTAAAATAATGATAATAAATATAAATTAAAAAATATATAATAATAATTTTATTTTAATCAAATATTTAATAATATAATTAATAATAATAATAATAAGTATAATTATTTACATAAAAATTAAACTTATATAATAATAATAATAATATTATTATTATAAAAAATAAAAATAAATTAATTAATTTTGTTTAATTATTATTATTATTCAAATATTTTTAAAGATAATAATAAATTTGTAAATTTACATTTTATACCTCTTAAAAAAAAATTTAAAAAATCACAACTATCACATCATTCACAAATTTCAATAAATTTTTTTCATAAATCCACTCTAATATATCCAAATTCAAACAATCTTACTTTTTTTCATACTTTTTTCTCAAATAATTTTAAATTTACTCTCTGAAATCTATTTCTCGATCAAACACACCAGAAAGAAATAACAAAGGTCAGAAGGAGTGGGAAAAACTTTTTCTGATAGGAGCAACTCTATTGCGCCAGGAAAATAAAATCTCCATTTTCTGTAATTAACAACAGAAAAGGGTGACGGAGATAAATAACGTGTTATTGGATCTTTAAAGTGTTTGTTTTGAGAAAGAAGAAAATCTGAATGCGAAGCATGCCAAGTGGCTCTTTTCTCACCCACATGGCTGCTCTGTTTTTCAACGATCAGTGAATTTCTTCCACCCATAGCCATGAAACGACAACCCATGAAAAGTCGTAACAGATATTCATTTTTTTTTAAGAAAAGAACTTTTTCATGGCCTTAAAAACCATGCTGTAAGACCTTAAAGTCTTAAACGAATAAGCTTCATTAATGTGTTAAGAAAATAACATTCACTTGACTTTTCTGAAGGATCAAACTAGCACACGGAAATGGCTCTTTATATAAATAAGCCACGATGAAAGGACCACACACATCGCGATTCTCATTTGTGAACCAACAACATTAAACAATTTCAACTTCACATATTCACCTATATATATAATATATAATATTCCCCCAATTAATTAACACCCACGAGTTGTCAAAGGAATGAGTGTGAATAGCCAAAGAAAGAGGCACATTTCTGTTCAATTCTGCGAAGCATAGATGTGCATACTTTTAGAGACAGCCTCATACCATATATAATTAAGGGGGGAAAATCATATTCATCATGCCACTTAATAAAAAACACTCACATATTATATATATTCAATGACAGTAGGGTTTACAATAATTTAGAGTGATTAAAGTTGTTGTTAGCGGTTTAACAAATCGTTGTGTAATAATTTATTTAAGAAAACAGATTTATATGGAAAAAATGTATAAAGAAATCGTAGTTGGGTTTAGATTATGCAGACAAGAAGCAACCACGTAAGATGAGATTTTTGGATAGGATGTGTTGAATTGAAGTGTGGAAGATTTATTCCTATTTTATGTTTGGAAGCACTCATCCCTTTCCTTATCATAGAAAAAGAAAAGGATAAATAATATTTTATGATGTGATTCATTGGAAAGAAAAGAAAGAGACAAATTGATGGCATTGATGTAGTAAAATTCAGAGAAGGGTTGAAGGAAGGAAGAGAAGAAGACAAAGTAAGATTTGGGTCCTAATGTTGTGCGTGGCAATGGGATTCCGAAGGGACAACATTTGGAAGGCACCAGATATGTCCCACGCGGCATTATCAGATTGCAAACCAGCTCCTATGGGGTACCTACTTGTTACAATAATCTATCTATAATAATCATAAATAAATTAAATAGCTTATGAGATCAATTTATATACTTCCCATAATATACCATCACATCACAACATTTAACTCCTGTCACTTAATTCATGCCTCGCAATTTGGACACTAAAATGCTCATTCCGACAATTTTTAATTAGAACTTAAAAACGATTTACTCTGCTCGTATATATGATCCAGTAAGTTTTAAAACTAGTGAATTAAATATAAATAATCTTTTTAGTTTTGGTCTGATATTTATACGAAGGTTTAAAAGGTAAATAAAATTTTAAATCTTAATTTTAGACTAGAAACACTTCAACTAATATCTATAAGTTGACATAAAAATATGGAATAAAGAGGTGTTTGGAAATGTAAATCAATAGGTGGATGAGATAAGTAAGAGAATACAAGTTTTGGATGAAAAAGATGATGACATTGGGTTGAGCGTTGATGAAAGGTCAGAGAGAAATCGCTTACTTGTAGAACTAAGTCAAAATAGGCTAAAACAAGACACAATAGTATATCAAAAGGTTAAATGCAAGTGGTTGAAGTAGGGAAACTTGAATACGAGATTCTTTCACACGTTAATGAAATGGAGAAGAAGCAAAAATGGAATAAATGGAATTTTAGAGGATGAAGTATGGGTAGAGGACCCTGTATTAGTTAAAAAGAAAGTGAAAGAGTTTTTTGAAACTAGATTTAAGAAGGAAGAGAACTTTCAGGTGAGATTGGATAACATCCCTTTTAAGATTCTCTGAAGAAGAGGTCAAGGAAGCAATATGGGATTGTGACGGGAACAAAAGCCCAAACCCAGATGGGTATAATTTTGGTTTTCTAAATTTCAGCTGGGAGATTATGAAGGAGGATTTAGTTAAGGTGGTTCTGAATTTTGAGGAAAGTGAGAAGTGGGCGAAGGGGCTAAATGCGTCATTCATAGCTTTGATACCAAAGGTGAATAACCATACGAATCTAAACGAATACATGCCTATATCTCTTGTTAGTTGCATTTATAAAATAGTAGCCAAGATATTATCAAGGAGGCTCAAAGGAGTGTTACAGAAGGTCATAGATTCCAGAAAGACAACATTTTTAGAAGGGAGAGGTCTAATGGACAGCGTGTTCATAACAAATGAGACTTTGGAGGAGGTGAAAAGAAAGAGAATAAAATGCCTATATTTAGAGTTGAGTTATGAAAAAGCATATGGCTCAGTACGCTAGGATTTCCTTTACTACATGCTAGGAAAATTAGGGTTTGGGGACAAATGGGTCAGATGGATAAAAGCATGCATAAAGTGAACGATAGCCCAACACTAGAATTCAAGCCTGGGAAGGGCCTCAAACAGGGTGATCCTCTTGCCCCTTTCCTCTTCATAATAGTGGTAGAAGGGCTGATAGGAGCTGTCAGACAAGTGGTAGATAAGGATATGCTACAGAGCGTGGAGGTTGGGACAAGAAGAGTCAAGGTTAATATGTTGCATTATGCGGACGACACTTTATTCTTTTGTAAGGATAGTATACAAAATATAATGGTGATAAAGTCTTTGTTATTCTGCTTTGAGATGGCATCAGGGCTTAAAGTTAATTTCCCAAAGAGTATACTTGGAGGGATGGGCATTACTCAATCCCAAATGAGTATGCATGCGTCAATGCTTAATTGTGTGATTAAGAACACCCCTTTTACATATTTGGGAATGGAGGTGGGTGGAAATCATCGCAGAGTTAGGTTATGGGGGATTATTATAGAAAAGTTTAGGAAAAGATTGGATAGGTGAAAAGGGAAATTCCTATCGCTGGTAGGAAGAGTCTGCATAATTAGATCGGTTTTGTCATCTCTTCCTCTTTCTACATGTCCTTCAAGATGTTTGTGGTTGTGGTGAATACAATAAACAAAATTAAGAGAAATTTCTTATGGGGTTGGGGGAAGGATAAAAAGAAAATATCCTGGGTTGCATGGGATAAAGTATGTGAAGATAGAACGGAAGGAGGTTTAGGAGTTAAAAATCTCAGACTCTTTAACGAAGCATTACTAGGAAAGTGGATCTGGCGGCTACAGTCAGAGAAGAGTGGCTTGTGGAAAGAGATTCTATAGACAAAATATGGAGGATGAAGAGCATTAAAAAATTCAGGTAGTAACTCTAAGGAATCTAACTGGTGGAAGGACTTAAAGATAATTTGGAGGTTAGAAGATTGGGGGAACAATTATGAAGATAATGTTGTCGGGAGGATAGGTGATGGGAAAAGCATAAGGCTTTAGGAGGATAAATGGATAGCTGATGAGGCTTTATGTGTAAAATTCCCTAGGCTGTTCTCAATTTCTACTAATAAAACAACGAATATGTCCCAATTAGGAGTTTGGGATAATTTTCAGTGGCAATGGCAAATGGAGTGAAGAAGGGAGCTGTTTGAATGGGAAGTGGGTGAGGTGAACAACCTAATGCACCTTATTGAAGACAAAGTGATAATAAGAGAAGGTGGAGATTATTGACTTTGGAAGGCGAATGAAAAGCTAGTATACACAGTCAGTTCAACGTATATGATACTAAAGACGGAGGGAGAAGGGGAACTAAGACCATTATATGAGTTTTTCTGGACTATTAAAGCACTACCATCTAAGATGACGACTGCTTGGCGAGTTCTGGTAGACAAACTCCCAACAAGGGTTAATCTGGAAAAGAAAGGAACAGATCTGGATAGCAACGTCTGCGTTATATGTGGGGAAGAAGAGGAGACATGCAACCATGTCTTCTTTAAGTGTAAAGTTGCATGGAGGGTTTGGTGTATGTGCAACATGTGAATAGGGATGAGTATGACGCTTCATTGGGATGCTAGAGTCAACTTCGAGTTATTTAAGTTAGGATGGGCGACACCAAAGATAAACAGGATGTGAGGATGTATGTGGATAGCGGTGGTAGGGGGAATATGGGAACAAATGAATAAAGTTATATTTAAGAATGACAGAGTTGATTGTGTCGAGATTTTCACATTGGCACAACTCAAGGCGTGGACATATGAGAACAAATGAATAAAATTATATTTAAGAATGACAAAGTTGATTGTGTCGAGATTTTCACATTGGCACAACTCAAGGCGTGGACATGGATATCTAGTCAAGGATCTCCAGTTGCTATCACTTACACTCAATGGTGTATGGATCCTAAGGAATGCTTGAGATCTCTCAGTAAATAAAGGAGGATGGAAACGTGAAATAGATAACAATAGGATTTTGTGAGGATATGAGATATTGTTCCAGGTGGGAGGCAATTTATGGGTACTATTTATTTATCATGGTTATTCGTTTAACATGTGTAGGAGTGTTATTTTGTGAAACAACTAATGAAATATATGGTTTTTTTTTTATCAACAATGAAATATATGGTTTAATATATAATCTGGGTTGGTATTACTAACTCTATCTCCTGAATGGATAGGTTTTTTGTTGGTTTGCAGGAAGGAAAATACAAGGCATGTGACAAAAGGAAAGTGCAGTCAATATTGATTCAAATCATTTATATAATTTATGAATGATTAACACAAAGGAGAGTAAACCGATATGATAAATTCTGAATTTGGTTTAGTGCAGTAGAAAGATAGAACAAATTGGAAGCTATGTGACATGTATTATAGGGTGCTTTAATAAAAAATGTATTTTTGTTGGAGTTATTGTTAGAGGGATGAGATCCATTGTGATGATTATTTTGATGCTTGATATTGGTCAGGAGTATAGAAAGTTGGTAAAAGACTTTTAATATAAAAGGATTGAAACACCTGAAGTATCTCATTTATTTAATTTATTTTTTGTTAAAAAAAAAACTAATATCTATAAAAAATTTATGTATAAACAAGTTGTAATTTTTAAAAAATTTAATTAGACAAAAATATCTGTTGGCTCGAAGGTCTACTGTAAGACTAAACTAATACCACACTGTGGGGGTTCTCACTCATGCTCTCTAGCTGGCTCACCACGTTGCGGCAGTCACCTAACCACCGCACAGCACGTCTCCGGCTGCCGTGCAAGTATCACCGCCGCAGCGTGACCGGTGTACAGCCATTGCGCAACGCAGGACCGCCACCATGTAACCTCAAATTTTTTTAAAGACAAAAAATTATGAGTCATACATGTGAAGTAAGAATATTTTTTTTCTTAAAACACTGGTGGTGTTTAGTAGAAGCATATATTTTAGATTTACGGTAAATATATAACAATAAATAATGAGAAAATAGGTGAAGTTGTAAAACATTTAAATGTAAGTACGAGTAGTCTTACCTAAATTTAGAAAGTTGAACAATATATAAAAAAATATTCATAAATTTATTACTTTAAAAGTTTGGTTTAGAAACGTTGTCATAATTAGTTTATTGATAATGAATGTCTTCTATTTATGTCGAAGAGAACTAATCAAAATAATGATTTTTTGGAGAACTTGATTAGTTTATATGTTTTTGTTTCAACGTCTTAAATTAAGTGTATGAATAACAATTAGTTTGATGATTTTGGTACATGTTAAAGTAAAATAGACACCCAAATTTATCGGTTGTTTTGTCACCATCAACTATTTGGTCCTCCGCGAGATTTATGTGGTTAGTTATTATCAGCATTAATAATATTATTCAAATGCAAGCGTCGGTAAAACTCATTTTTTAATTGAATTTTTATGGATCACATAATCACTTTTAAGAATTTTTGTTATTCATACTCTTATTAATGTTTTAGTTTATTGTTGGTATAAATATATTTTTCTAAAACAGAGAAATAATTTTATATGAATATCTTATTGTTTTAGGTCGTGAGAACACATATTCACAATATTCAGGTATATATATGATATGATATGTCAGTATAGTTTTACATTGTTCAAGAATCGAGGTCAAGGGTAGTTTATACTTCCTTCTCCTTCAACCTACCAAGACGCTTTTTAAAGACAAAACCGTGACAGAGAACCGATTTTTAAAATAGACAATACTTCGAATGCGGTGATTGACCCTAATAATACTGTCTAACGTATATTTAGGAAAAAAAATAATGGAACAAAATATTTAGTAAAAAAGAGTATGCAATACAGTGAATACAGAATTTCAGAACAAAGTTAGCATTCACACCCCCTAAAAAAAAAGAAAAAAAAATTAAAAAAATGTGTAAAATAGGCATGAATAGTTGTCAAGTCTCATACTTGGTTAGTGCATGGAAACTCATTAGTTTCAACAAGAAAAAATGTAAATTATACTTCAGTTATGTTGGGCTTTAGAATTTTCAACGAATGCTTTCTCTAATGTGAATGTGAATTGCGGCTCATTTTATTTCAAATGAATACTCTTTCCAAAAACGTTAAAACTCATTCAGAAGGCTGAAAGTAAAAAAGGTTGTGAGAACATTTTCATGTAAATTGAAAAACCAAGGTTCTGGTATCCAACTCTAAATATGAAACCAGTTTTAAGAAAGTGCAAATGGGAAATTAGAGATGCGAAGAGAGTGGGTAGTACGCGATAATAGTTGAAACTTTGTTCTCATTTTTTCTATCATCAACTTTATTCTCATTTGATCCACGGTGAATAGATATGCCTAAAGTGGGTAGGCTGCACAAAAAAGAAAAGAAAATTAGTAAAAGGGTATGGAATATTAGTAAAACATTCTTTGCTACTTAGGTTGGAAAATGACAGGTACATAAATAGTTTGAATTAGCAACGTATCCGATTTCAGCAGTGGTGCTTGACAAAGACGATACATCCCAAACTTCAAACTACTACCACCTTTTCTTTCCATCATGGACAAAATTAATTACATCGTCATTCATGTTATTGGATACCTAAATTGCAAATTTATCATTAAAAATGTTTAACATGCCTAAATTCCATATAAAAAAAAACAAACACTCCTTCTATCCACTCCATAAAGTAACACACCTTTTTTTTTTGAAGATCTCACATCGACTATAGATGAGGACATTTCATTGTATATAAGTGGGTGCAAATCTCACCTATGAGCCGATTTTATGGGGTTGGGTTAGGCTTAAAACTCACTTCTTAACATGGTATCAGAGTCATTTTCGAGCCCATCTTAGCGAGAATTTGTTGGCTTTATCAAGCCACCTCTATCGAGCTGTTATCGGACTACCCATAACATAATAAGTGGGGACACCTTATGAGCCGGTTTTATAGGGTTGAGTTAGACTTAAAACTCACTTCTTAACATGGTATCAAAGTCATTTTCGAGCCCATCTTAGCGAGAATTTGTTGGGTTTATAAGGTACCCCTATCGAACCGTTATCGAACTACCCATAACATAATAAGTGAAAACACCTTATGAGTCGGTTTTATGAGGTTGAGTTAGGCTTAAAACCTACTTCTTAACATTTTTTAAAAAAAAATATTAAGTTCATAACTTACTATAATAAAATAATTAACCACGGTAAACATATCTTTATAAAAGAGGACACGTTGTAAATTTGATTAAGTATTTTTAATTGTGTTACGAAATGTCCCTTTTATGCATTATTACAATGGCGATTGATAGGCAATCGGGCAGGCCCAGTAGCTTTGGTCCTGTATTACATGTAACAACCGCTACAGCTGTTATTATCATTCTTTCAAAAATAATAAAAATATAAAATTTATGATTATCATATATCTTTTTAGTAGGTCCATAACAATTTTTCCACTCATCCATAAACAACACTATAGTTACAATAACACGTAAGAGTGACGTTAAATATATTTTGTTAATCTGCAGTACATGCTTTTATGAAAAGAGGATACTTTTTTTGCAAATAAAGAACTATTTTTCACAGTGATATTAACTATAAAGTTAGTAAACAAAACTTATCCGATATAATACATTATTTGCTGGTTACAATAAAATTTTGGAAATATCATAAAAATGATCGAGTTAGTTTTTAATTGACAGTAACAAATGTGTCCTTTAGAAAAAAAATGATTGGAAGAGTTAAATTATATTCCAGATATTTATGCATTCCTTTGCGCTTTGTTTTCATACCAAGCAATTCACGAATCACGGGCCGGACAGACAACATCCAAAACTTCACGTGACATTCACGTGTTCTTATATAACTCGCAAGTTCTGGGACTCCTAGATTCATACTTTCACCAGGTTTTCAAAATCTTAAACAATTCACAAAAAATAACCTCGTTTTTTTAATACTTCGTGTCTCCAAAATTAAACTAACAGTCATGTCAATTTATATTTTGGTTCATCTAATTATTTTATACGGAGCGTTTTTGTTTAATGTAAAACCTGTTTGTTAATGGTTATGATCATGCGTTTACTTTTTTAGTAAAATGGTGGAGAAGGACAATTATTTTGGGGCGCTGAACTGCGCAGCGGTTTTACACAGTACGAATATATGATGAAGTTTTTTTAGGTACAGTGCATGATATCACCTTCTCATTATAACAGAAAGAAAAGTTGGAAACCGTTACAGCCTTACCATGATTTGTGTTCGAAAGAGAAACTGGTAAATCAGATTTCTTTTTGTTTGCATCAAAGATATTATAGCATAATTTTTAGCTTTTGAATTAATAGTGTATACATACGCGTTATTAAATTGACTAAACTGTCGTACATATGACGTACTGACATTGTACATTGAGGCCGAAGGTGATTATTATTTAATGAAAGCGTGGAATTCTATTTTTTTAAAGCTGTTAAAATGTTTTACGAAATTGGATTAAAAAAAAGGATTACGTAGGCGCATGAATTATAGAATTTAATAAGTGTAGAAGAAATGTACAGATGGAAATTGGAAAAGGAATATACGGAGAACTAGAAAAGAAAAAGGGATAGGGAAGTGTCAATCAGATTCAAGGAAGAATATGTCTGGAGAGGAGATGAGAGAAGAGAGATGAGAGATGTGATGGAGAAATTGATATGATATGCTGAATGTTATCATGTCATGTGTGGGTGGCATGGCACTCTCATTCTCATCTTTATTTATGAGACACAATCACTATAAAGAGAACCAATGACACCAATTCTCATTCCCCCTCACTTTTGGCTTCTCACTCATTACTCACTCCTTCTTTCCCTCTTCTTCCTCTTTCCTTTCCTTCCCTTCGCTTATACCTAATATTCTTTCCTCTTCTCCTTCACTTCTTCTATATTCATGGAACCTCAACACCACCAATCCCCCACCAAGTCTAGGTTCAGACGCATCTGTGTTTACTGTGGTAGCAGCCCAGGCAGAAGCCCCAGCTACCAGCTCGCTGCTGTTCAACTCGGAAAACAACTGGCAAGTATATATATCAATTAATTGCTATTACTATAAGAAAATATGATATATAAACAAATTTAAGAAAAATAGATATTTCTTATTCTCTTTGTTTTACATATTTTTTATTCTCTAAATTACAATCTAATTAAACAGTAATCCATTCATCATGAAATTATATAATTATTAAATTAATTGTATATAATTAAACATAATATCGTAATATTAGATACAATAATTACATATAATTTGATAATTTATTATTTTCTTAATAATTATAAACGCAAACACAATTTTTTTCTCACTTGTCTTTATGTTTTATCATATATACTAGACTTTGAAACCACAGGTTTGTATTTTGTTAGATATGATTGCATGTGATATATGAATATGAATGGAATGGTTGAGGGACGTTTGTTGTGAATAAAAATGTATGATATGCGTGCAGGTGGAGAGGAAGATTGACTTGGTTTATGGAGGAGGAAGCATAGGGTTGATGGGTCTAATCTCACAAGTTGTGTATGATGGTGGACGCCACGTGTTAGGGTAAGTCACCGCTCACTTCTTCTGTCTCTTTCTTGCTGTATTTTTATATATGCTAATGAGTCTTCTGGGTGGTACAGGGTCATTCCAAAGACACTTAATGCAAGAGAGGTACAGTACTGTCCACAACTTGCTTATTTTTTGTTTTCGCAATCAGCCTCATAATTCATTGAAAATTCACAAAAGTTGGTTAAATAATGTGGTCAGATCACCGGAGAGAGTGTAGGAGAAGTGAGAGCTGTATCGGGCATGCACCAACGCAAGGCAGAGATGGCCCGACAAGCCGATGCATTCATTGCACTGCCAGGTTTTTCTCTTCTTCTTTCCCCCCATCATATTCATATTCCTATTCTTCTCTTTCTCTTTTCAAAATTCTCTTTTTCTTCCACTTCTATGCATACCTACATATTATTATTATTATTGCTTTTCAAACAGTAACATTCTCACCTCCAAAATTATTTCACCCGAGTTTCATTGATTTTTATTCCCATCCAATCATTTTTATTAACTACAAAATTTTACAAACAATTTGTTAGTGAAAAAAAAGGGTTGCATGTATATATATATAAATAAATACGCCCGTCCTATTAATAATTTCTCATCCTCTGTTGACATCCTTTGCGAAATCGAAAGCGTTTCCCAAGATAACTGTTTCTGTAACTGTCAACCGTATGTGTTGTATAATTGAAATCCTTCTGGCGGTGATTCCTATGAAAATCCTAGTATTGGCAGTAATAATAATTCCTCCAAAATTTATGTTCCAACAGGTGGATACGGCACTCTTGAAGAACTATTGGAAATTATAACCTGGGCTCAGTTAGGTATCCACGACAAACCGGTGAGATTTCAAAAAATAACTTTTGTCTAAGATAATAATATTAGGTTTTGCATAGAAAAACCTTTTTTTCCTCGTGAAAGAGTATTTTTTTAGATGGTCACGTCACTTAATACATCAAGCAATTTGTTTAACGAAACGAGGCGTTTATTAATTAGTAATAAACAGGCATTATTGGAGGAAAGAAAAAGACACAATGATGGTGTTTACGGTTCAAACAAGAGAAGTAGTTGATTGATGATTATTTTTGGAAGCTGAATGCTGACTAATGATGAAACAACGTTAAAAGAGAAAAAAAAAATGTACTTTAGAAAATAGAAGAATTAAGCTTGATTAAGTAAAAGTTTGATTTAATAATGAAAACGGGAGAAAAAAAGTGATGGGAGTGAATTGGTTACAGGTGGGGTTGTTGAACGTGGATGGGTACTACAACTCGCTGCTGGCATTCATGGACAAAGCTGTGGACGAAGGTTTCGTAACACCTGCTGCCCGTCACATTATTGTTTCTGCCCAAACTGCCCAAGACCTCATGTGCAAACTTGAGGTACATGATAATAACAATATTATTATTATTATTATTATTTTTTTTTTTTTTTAATAATTGTTATGTTACGGTACATTCCAATAAGCTGTAGAGCCTATGATATATGCACACGTGGGAGAACGTGGTGGGTGGAATCGAATTTATCTGAACCGTTGATTTTTGAGTTTGAACAGGAATATGTCCCCGAGCACTGTGGCGTGGCCCCGAAGCTAAGTTGGGAGATGGAGCAACAGTTAGTTAACACTGCAAAGTCAGATATTTCCCGTTGACTGAAAAAATAGAACAACACTAATGCACCATGAAGAGCCTAGCTAGGTTAATTTTAAATTTAGTGTATAAGTATAACCTCAGCTAAAATATCCCACAGAATAGGTTTTTAGTTCACCTGTGGATTGGATCTCATCATTTCTAATTTATTTCCCTACGCTTCAACCGTGTAATTTTCTTTCTTCATTGTTTGGCTTTCACGCCTCAGACCACTATGTTTTTTCATTTCTTAGCTACCAACTAATTGTGCATTAGAATTCCACTTGGATGCTAGCTCCAAGAACATATGAATATATAAATATACTATATGCATTCTGTGTTGTGTTGGTAATTTGTTTTTTTTATCGACAAGAAAAACTAAATTAATATGAATCATTTTAGGAATGATTTAATCTTATACATAATTATAATATAATATTTTCTTAAAATTCCTTTTAGCCTACTTAATTTTTATATCTCTAAAATAAAATAACATCCTAATCAAATAAATAAATCTTCATTAGTAAATAAAATCTGGAAACACATAAATAAACATATTTTTTAAGGTGTAGTGATAAACCATTCAGAAATATTTACCTTGATTCAATTAAAAATTTAGTCTTAGGTAACATCTAAATCTGGTTCTGCTTGTTTTACTTATTATGAATGATGTATTGATTGTATGTTTTCAATTAAGTGAGTTTATGAAAGGTGTCGGTGAATTGTAATGCTGCTGTGAGTTTCAAGTATAAATATAATCCAGCGGTTGTTGAATACGGGTCTTAATGGAAAGATTGTTGTGGATGGAGAAGAATGATGACACGTTGAGGAGAAGAAGAATAGCGAGAAAAATAAAAATAAAAATTGGTTGGAATGTTGACGTGAATCACATGATGAGGTTCATTCCACGATGTGATGAGGGTTTTTTTTTTTATGTGTGGGTTCGAGGACGGGTCCCCATTCTCTCTTTTTTTCTTTGCCAACTACTCGTTGAGAAAAAAAAAAAGACACTTTCTGAGTCTTATTCTAACCAACCTTATGGTCCCTCGCGGATGGACCTATCCACTTGATGAATCAATGAGATAACCCAACCACAGTTACCATCACAACACAAATAATGTGTATGAAATTTATAGTTAAAACTCCTCCCTTCTTCACAAAAGGGAGATCCTATTATTAGCTATAAGGGGAATGGGAAATAGGCACGCAGCACCAGTATATTCAAAGGGAGCAAGAGGGTCCCCATTCCCCAAATATCTTTAATACTTTATTTCTTTCATTTTTCAAATATATATAGAGTCGAGGAGTCGAGTCAATGACAATTTATATACTTTCTCCTCTCTCAACTCATTAACGTCTTTTCAGGACAAAACTATGACGGAACACTGACTTTCAAAACAGATAATACCTTGAATACGGTGATTGATCCTAAGGATACTGTCCAACGAACTTGAGCAGCTATTAATATAGGAATTCCTAATAGAATTGTTATTTTTTTTTTCAATCATACATTACGTTTTTATGTTAAATTGTATTTCTATGGTTGTTATATGTATTTATTTATTTTTTAGTTTTTTTCAGTTTTTTTTAGGATGTGATGATTTTAGAGTTTTATCTAAAAGATCCGATGATGTCTCTAACTGAACAATTCTCAAACTAACATTTATTATTTTACTAAAATATTCTGAATAAGTTTGTTGTTTTACATTTATTATTTTAAAAATCATCTTTTAGCCATATTTTAGACTGAAGTGCATAAAAAATTAAACTCATTTTACAATACTTCTTTCCTATGTTTTTCCAAATTACCAATTTATATTATTTGGAACATAAGCTAAGAAATTGGCACCTTGTGTTCATTTTAGTTTGATTTTTTTTAACCGTACCAGTTTCAGTCGAAATAAAGTTCTAATCCAAAAAGGAACACAAAAATTATAAAGAAGATCACTAAGAAATAACTATAAACAATCTTAAATCATGGTTAAATGATGATGGTTTATATTGTTATTTTTTCTCAACGAGGACACTTTATTCCTTATACAAAACTCACCTTCTTCAAGAATACAAGGTGAATTTTATTTTTTGTCAAACATAGTATCTGGAACCTTTTGGAGACTGTAGCCTCATAATTGAAGCAGCCATTTTGGAGCATAGATGAAGTTATTGTTGATGAATCTTGATAATTGAAGGGCTGAAAGGAAACCTATTATTGGCCGTACTGAATGGACAACATACAAGGTGCCTCGTGTACAAGTAGAAGGGAAGGATAAGTAGAGTGGTACATGCTACAACTTAGTGATGGTAGAACATGTTTCTCTATAAAAGGTTTTAAAACAAGAAAGATTATAAAGAAAAATCAAATACCTTTTTTATATATTAAAATTAATTTTTTTTATCCTCTATGAAAATTAACTTATATACAGGTTAAAAACTATTTTTTTAAAAAAAAACAAGTATATAAAAGAGTTTGTACAAATTAATTTATGAAGATCTTTTTAATTTTTTTTTTTATAGAAATATTCATGGAGAGTTTTTCCCAAAAAAAGAAAAATAGTAGGTTAATTAATTAATTTGAATGAGTTAACTATAAACTATTGGAATTAGCATATAAGAATTGAAGATGTATTATTTACTATAAGAAAATCATGAAATAAAAACCAATTTTAGAGAAAAAAAACAATTAGTTGCTATAGTGACTAAATTACTTACCACTTTAGAAACTAAAAAATATTTTTGTTTCTAAATTAGTTTCTATTATTGTTTAATAGTTTTTAAATTGTTATCTAATTAGTTATCCGGTTTTAACTACCAATTATTTAGATTCTAAATTTGGTAGAGAAACTTTGGTGGCTAATTAGATACCAATTTAAAAACCATTTAACAATAATAAAAATTAATTTAGAAACCAAAAATTTATTTAGTTCCTAAAATGGTATTTAATTTAGTTACTATAGTAACTAATTATTTTTTTAATCTAAAATTAGTTTCTATTTGATGATTTTCTTGTATTAATGAGTGATATAAATTATTTGTGACGGTGATTAAGTGAGTTAGAATTGAATCCTGAAGTTTAGGTTGTCATTTTATGTTTTTCTTTTATGTAGAAACATTTACACCGAATAATAAGCGTTATAAATTTTGACAAGTAATAGTCTATCATATATAAGTCAAGATTAAGAGTTGAATTTGCAGGAAAAACAAAAGTTAAGAAAGAGATTATTGTAGTGACATGAATAGTCCCGTCTTCAACTTATAAGTTTTATGTAAGTTTGTTTTAGTAATAGTGTCTAACTGTGAACTTGAGATGAAGCAGCAGCGCTTGCTCTTTATACATAGGATGCTCTCTAATTACTCTTGTCGGTGCCATGATCTATGTGTCTGAGTATGGTGTTTATTGAACACAATAACAAATGATATCGTCATTTTCATGTTGGGTGAAGGATGCTACATGTTCTTTACTGAGTTAATTGTGAACTTAGTCATTGAGAGGTGTTAAGGAGGGATGCATGTAAAGTGGTTAATATTAAATTGGTGAGTGTTTGTGGTGTAGTGTGACACGTCTTAAAAAGAAGGTAATGAAATATGTTGGGTATAAAGTCAGGACCAATTGGATTGGGCTGACTAGATACATGTTTAGTGGACGCGTTTAATCATTATGTTTCTTTTATAATATCTATTTAAAGAGATTATTGTACTTATAAGGATAGAATGTAAACCTAATTGTTGTCCGTGTGTATGTAAGTTACAATTGGCAACCGAACCACTTAAATCTTGTGTCGTTTGCAATTGATTAATGATTGTGTGTTGTTTTCGTATGCCTTTTTTTCATCAAAATCATCATGGAAGAAGGAAAAAATAAAAAAGACACAAATTTTGAAACACTAAATCTGAAAGAGAAAGGTATACAGATGAGGAAAGTAACCAGCATGATTATAATGATAGGAGAGGGTGCAATAATTTATGGGGTGGAGGGAAGCAGAAGGAGTGCATGAGCACGTGGACGTTGCATTTGGGTACTAGAATAAATGGGAACTGGTCACGTTGCGATTCTTTCTTTTTTGGACAAAAGGTGGCGTGGCAGTGGAATGAATGGGGAACTAAGAAGGAAGGGGATGAGTATGGAAAGGAAATTAAAAAAAAAAAAACCTTTTGCCCTACCTTTCCATTACTTTCTCTTTTTCGGTATTGGATAAGCATCACCTTCCTTCGTAAAATCTTCAATGCCGGTGGGAATCACGTCTTCCTACTCTTTATTTGCGTGCATTCGTCATTCCTCTTTCCTTTTTATTTTATGCTGGTCAAAAAGATTAAAGAGAAAACCAAAAGAAAGTGATTTTAACATTCATCAACTCTTGTTTAAGTTGTGCTGATACCTAGCTTACGTAATGCCCCACCAAAAATCAACGTTTAGCTTTTCCTTACTTTTCACTAAATAATGTGTATTCGGGCTTGAAACTCGGCTTTCGTTTTCGCATGTTACTTTCCTATTTTCGCAGCAAGTTTTAGCGTCAAACAGAGTCGACATTGGGAATATTAATGCAATGGGTATACAGAAAGCATGTTTGAATGTAGGTAGCCTCTGAATTCTGTGAAAGGAAACAAAATCATTGGCGTTTTGAAAGTATGGCGACCATTGAACTTCTTGGCTAAACATGAAACTTTCTGCCACGGCAATTCCTGTTGAACCCAAAAGTAAACATTCTCGTCTGCTTCTCCCTTTATTCATTCAAATCAGAAGCTACTAGCTTACATTTTTGTTTCCATCTCACTTTTTCTTCACCATCTTAACGTCCGCTTCAACTTCATCTGACGCCACCATTGTCTTTTTCATCATTTCTTTGCTTTGAAAAACCACAACAATCCACCTCTTTCCCATTCTATAAGATTGACTATTGACCCTATAAGCAGCGTTGGAATATTAATTAAAGTTATTCAACATTTAAAAATTACAACTGTGGCTAATTCAAATGAGAGTCTTCGTATTTGTGATTTTGATAGTAAATAGTTTGCTAGGAATAGTATATTAAAGAATGTAATTTTTATTTATTTCACTTGAATATATAATTACAATGTTATAATATATGAATGATTGAATCTCAAATTCTTTTAATGCTTTCACCTTCAATTTTTTTGTTTTTTCATTTATCTATAAGGCTATCTTTATTTAACATATTCTGTTAATTGAGGTGTATAGTATTAGTGTTTATTTCAAAATGATCAAGTTGTGTATTGGTAGAGACAAATGGGAAAAGGGAAGTATAATCCAACCATTTATTGTATTTGAAATACTTGTTGATTTCATCCACCACCCTCATTAAATGCGACCTCCATATAGTTTATACATATTTTATCATCAGTAGTAAGAGGTTATCCAATTTGAATTTGAACGTGAGGTGATGTGTAAGTTAGTAGTATTATTTTCTTCCTATTAGGATGATGTACAACGTTAGGACTAGGTAGTGGAAGATGCCAACAAAATGTACCATGTCGAGAGTTGGTGTGCTGGTACTACAGAATGAAACAAAAGATGAACAATAAGATGAGAGTGTAATGATACGAATAATAGTAATAATAAATTTTTGAAAATGTGGTCTACAAACAACTACAAGAAAATAGCTCCACACCTGCTGAGCTAATAATGCCAAAGCAAACTACACCCGTACATATTCACCATAAACCTATCGAAACCTCGTGGTTTACACTCATACAATCAAGCATATCATTACAATATTATGTTTCATGCTTTTAACAACACTTTCCATTTGTCAGGATCGGGAAATGAATAAAGCTACAAAAAACACAAACCTATCTCAAGAAGTGCAATTGAGGAGCTTAGGTAAAGGATTGAACAACAGAAGACGTGGTGACTAAACTTGATAGGAGACCGACTATGACAGCACTGTTGTACGTGCTTGGTTCTGTTTGCATGGAATTGTTCCTGGAATCAATGAAAGTCTCATTCAAGAAGGGTCCACCAACAAGTGCTCCAGTAGCTACATTGGGATTTGGATCAGATGAGTCAAGCCACTTGAAACCATCCTTGCAGCCAGTTTTTGCATCAGCAGGAATTGAAGCACCCCTATGATGCACAAATTGCGGGAATTTATCTCCGTAGCCCACCAGAAAACTCATATCCATAGGATTCTTGCCCAATACGTAATCAGCCTAAAAGTATTACATAAATTTTATATTTGAGCATGGATCACTTCAAACAAATATTGTGTGCAAATAATAATGCATGCATACCTGAGATTTGGCGAAGTCTCGAAGATCTGATGGGGTATAGGAATCTGAATCACATTTTAGTTTTGGTGTCTGTGATGTTAGCATATAGTCACTGTAAACAACAGCTAAGAATGCAGATGCAACAGGTTGTTGCAAAGAGTTCCATTGGCTCACCCATATAAGACCCTCTGTATTATAGAAAAGTAAGAATTTAATTGCAGCACATATAGCATAGAATTATTAATCTAAAAATGAATTTCAAACGTTTGAATTTCAAAAATACTTTTAGCCAGGAGCAATGATTATCATATGATAGGCCAAATCTATTCAACCAGTTATAATCTTATTACAGGGAAACCCTGTAACCCTAAACCTGGTGTTCGTACTAAAATCTGGCCTAAAAAGCAGATTATTTCTATCTTTATTCAGAAATCAGTGTGTTTATTTCTTGAGAACAACAACTTTAGAGTGGAAGCATCGGAAAAGCATGTAGAGGAAATGAATGTCAAGGAGATGTTAAGAGCCAATTCTCACCACAATGATTATGGACAAAAAATGGGAGATGAAATCCAAGACATTCACAGATTTTATAGGAATGAGAGAAAGGCTTGGCAGTTTGGATACCATTACACCATTGTAGAAGGATTTGGATTAGGAAAAAGAGCCAATTAATAGAGAATAGCGTGCAGGAAGTTAGAACTAGTCAACCAATGATCAAGGGCTTTTCAACACTCACTCATAGAGCCTTATGGGGATTCAGTTTATTTAATTAAAAATGCAGTACAAAAAGTACAAGTACCCACTTTCGATGGGCAAGATTCAATTGGATGGCTGGTCAGCATGTAAAAGTGTTTCGAACATGAATATTGTTCGAATTCTTTTTGCTTTGGCAGCTCATTTTGGTTGGGACTAACATCACTTGAATGGTGATGAATGTCTTCTTTCATGGAACTTTAGAAAAATTATACATGGAAATTCCTCTAGGATTTGAGACCCGTAGTGAAAGGAATAAGGTATGTCTCCTAAATAAGGCCTTATATGGTCTTAAGCAATCTTCAAAAGCATGGTTTGGGAGATCTACGAAAGCATTAGTTTCCTTAAGATACAAGCACACTTAAGGAAATCATACTTTATTCATAAAGTACTTTGTGATAGGTAAACTCACATCATTACTGTTGGTCAATGTGGATAATAAAATTATTGTAGGAGATGATGAAATTATTAAAAAATGGTTTTAAAGGAAAAATTGGCGGTTCAATTTGAAATAAAAGACCTGGAAAAACACAAATAGTTCCTTGATTTCTTATTCCAGAAAGGTGAGTTTCATCTCTCAAAGAAAATATGTACTTAATCTCCTCCTCAAAGAAACAAGTAAGTTTTGATGTGAACCTCAGGAGTTCTAATTAAAGTAAAGCATAAAATTGGAAGTGAAATAGTCTTCCTATAGAAAAGACCCACTATAAAAGATTGGTAGAACAATTTATTTATCCATCACACACGATACCAGACATTGTTTATGTAGTTACTGTGATAAGTTAGTTTGCATGATCCAAGAGAAAGATAAATGTAAGTGATTGACAAAATTAAAAAGTACTTAAATTCAAGACCAAAAGAGGAGCTATCGTTCAGGAAAGAAGACACTTCGACCCTGAAGATAGATACTAATGCAGATTATGCATATTTTATTATTGACAGAAAATATATTTTTGAGTATGGTATGTTTCTAGGAGGAAGTTTGGTAGCTTGGAGGAGCAAAAATTAGGATGGAATATTTCATTCTAGTGCACAAGTTGAATTTCGAACCCTTACTCAAAGATCTGTGAAGGACCCTAGATGAAAATCATACTAGATAACCTTCTAAACAGAGCTTGACATCTCTATGCAATTGTACAATGATGACAAATCATCTCTGAGCATTGCCCATAATCCAATATAACATGATAGGGTCAAACATATTACAATTGATAGATACTTCATCAAAGATAATTTTGACAAAGGTTTCGCGATTATAACCTATTTCCCTATAGAACTTCATATGACGGACACTTTCACTAGGGGTTTCCTTAGGGAAGATTCTAGAATCTTGTAGGCAAGTTGGAAATAATCAATATTCACTTACCAACTTGAAGGGGAATCTTATAAATAGCAGATTATCATGATGAAAATATTCTCAATATCTCCATAGTGATTTGGACAAAATAGTTTTAGAATCTTCCTATTCATTTCAACATACTTTTATTTTCTTATTTTAAAGAGTTTGATTGTTACAAATAGAGGTGATGAGAATGTTATAGGTATGATTGTTATCAATAAAATAAATTTTTATTTCCTTACATAGTTCAAGTGTTTTGCTTGTAGTAAATTGTTTAAATTGTGGCACTAGCTTTTACCTAATCAAAAGAATGTTAAAAGGAGGGGAAAGGTAATTTTCCATGTGGCCAACCATTTGGATCACTTTACTGATGTCTTGAAAGGAAGTCACGTGTGATAACTTAGGGGAAGATGATGATGTGGAAGAACAAGAAGAATCCAAAGGGATTGGAATTGATGAAACCAAATTGAAATGTTGATCAGCAAGGAACAGTTTCCCTATTTCTGCCTTGAGGACAGGGCTGATATTGTATTAGGAGGCATTTGATAGGTTAAAATTAAACGTATTTTATATTGGGAAGTTATATTTATAATAATTTTAGATTAGGTAATTACAGATTATGATGCAACAGTTAATGTGATATAGAGTTGTGTTGTAGATTGGTAAAAGGGAATTAAGGCGTAAAATTGTAATTTCATGTGTTTCTGTGAAGGAAACCCTATGTTTGTACTCAAACCAGGCCTAAAAACATTATTTCTATCTAAATTCAGAATTCAGTGTGTTTATTTCTTGACTCCAACATCACAGGCCATGAAAAATAGCCTACATGTCCATTATTAGAAATCTGCTTATAATTTAATTTAGTTAATCAGAAACTCTCTAGCAGTGAGCCTTGGGTAAGCGGTACTGTTGCATCTTCAAAACCATGATGCATTCTAATTTAAGTTCTAACATTGCAAACAGCCTGGCTGTTCATGGTGTAAGGTTGCAAACATTTGACTCATTCTAGATCCCTCAAGTAGAAGACTAGTGCATTGGGCACTGGGCATTTAACTAATGTAGATGTCAAGATGCGAAAATGGATACGTGGCTGGGAAAAAAGAAATGTATGATTATAGGCATACGTATCCAATCATAGAGCATTCAAGAAGAATATTACCATCTGTTCTGCTTTTTGTGGCTGTTGGAGAATCCGGAAGAAGGCCACACATTACAGCCTCTGCTGTTTTCCTGTAACTTTGGAGACCAGAGCCATACGAATTTGAAATGTCCTTTGCCTTAAAAAAGCTTAATCTAGATAACAAAACCTGCACAAACAAGATTCAATTATTAAAGAAAATATATGTGAATAGCAAAAGTCAGCTTTGTACAGTAATATTATAATTATTATAACTAGAATCTTGATCTGAAAACTTGAATACCACAAGACTCTTAATTTAGCTCAACTCTGTTCGTAAGACAGAAATTTAAGCTGGTCATTGTCTTTTCTACATGATGGGGTAAGTAGGTTGCAATAAAATCTGAAAAGCCCTTCTCTATAGCAACACACTCATAACGCTAATGGTTGTCCTTCCCAGTTAATCAAATCACAAATTGGAAACTGGAAAAAAAGATTGAGCTTTTTCTAGTGAGTTCTACTGAGCTGTATGAAGATTTTGTGTGAAATTTGACATGCTCAAACAGTATTGGTTGAATAACAATGTATAAAAAAACAGAGGGAGCTTGATAGAAATCACTTGAGGAGTTTGTTATTCAGTTTTTTGGCAACACCAATTTGTACTATCTATCATTATCCTTCATTTATACCTGAGTTCCAGCAAGCTTGTTATCCCAACTGAACCAGGTTGGGCTTCCCCAATCAGCATAGTCTTCTCCATCTTGGCCAGTCACAAACTCAAGGTAAGAATCATCACCCGTAGCATGATAGAGCCAGCTAGCAGCCCATAAAAGCTCATCGCCATATCCAGTTGAGTTATAATATGTCTGGACTTCAGGTATACTCTCACTATAATATCCCCTATTTTTGTCAGCAAAAGTAAACAACTGTTTTGCATGCTTGAGGAGTGTGCTTGAATACGCAGAATCAGTCTTTTTAAATACCAAAGATGCTGAGGCCATGGCAGCTGCAGTTTCAGCTGCAATGTCTGATCCAGGATAAGATTCATTCACTTGTATGAGTGGTCGAGCCTCAGTCATGTCTTCTGGCCTTTCCCAACACTTGTGATCTGCAACAGGATCACCCACCTGCAAATGGTGATTTTAATACATCAAACAAGTTAGAAAATGTTAACCTAAAAATAGGTTGTTAAAGGCTTAATAGTCCTAATACACACACAAATTAAGTGGCTGAACATGAAAAGGAAAAGAGGAGTAATGACAGTTATTCAATCGTCGAATACACGTACAACAAAGAAATGGAGTCATAAAAATCTAAAATTGATAGCCTGCCCTGTACAAAATCCCTTATCCAATTTCATGGCCTGTCATAGGATTAATACCACAAGCATACCGATAACCTTACAAATAGAAAGGCGATTCTGGAAGAACAACAATGTAGATTTGATTTTAAATTGAATTACTGTGAATGCAGCAGTTTTTCTCTCTAAGGAAACAATATGTTGCATCACCATCAGAACTAATAAATATTTTACACTTCTAGTTACAACATTTAATCGTTTTTCAAACAGATGGCACAACATAGCTAACTTATTGTGTAAATCCCCAGCACTGAATGTATCAAAGTCAAATGTTATACCAAGTAAGGATAAAAATAAAACAAATCCTATAGTTTTACCACGCAGAACACTCTAAGAATCACGGAGTACCCACACAGAGAAGGCAATAAATTTATGCATTCACATCTTGCACAGCAAGGTGGCATCAAACCAAAGTTGTAAAAGACATAAACCTGAATGTAAAGAACATTCGCAGAAGGGTGAGCACTGATGAGATAATCTGTGACCCACTTGAGCGAATCTTGAGCCGAGACTAACTGGCCAACGTGATCCATTTGATCTCCATATTCCAGAATGGCCCAAGACAACACCGTCGCCGTAAAAGCCATCGGAAAACCAAATTTTATGTGATCCCCAGCATCATACATTCCCTTTGTGAGATCCAGCTTCGCTTGGCTCCCATCCTTAAGACCCGAATCCCCTCTCCAAGGTATTTTGTTGTTGACTAACTTCCCAGCTGCATGACACGAGGAAACACCATTGTTAACCAACACCAACAACACTTATAAAATAATGGCTAATAGAAACTAAAGAGTCAAATAGATTAATAATGTGGCATTAGCATACCATTGTTGCCTTAATTAATATACATTAAGAACCACATTGTGAAATATTGAAATGAAAAAAAAAAAACAGGAAAAAGGCATAAAAGAGGTGATAGAATGAAATACATTTTTGAATATCGAAGAATTGCAATGAGGTTTTTAGTGCAGTGGCGTATTTCTGATCAACGGCGCCAGGAGGACCGGGAACCGGAGCGGCTTTGTCGGAACCAGAGTGACCGAATTTCTTCTTAACGGTGTAAACAACAGCACCGACGACGATAGCCAGAATGACAAACGCGATGAACCAACCGCAACACCCTCCTTTGGACTTCGATTTTTCTCCCATCTTTTATCATTAATGTTATTCAAATTGCAAAATGTGCTTCACCACACAGCTCGTGGCCTCGATCTGCGTATTATAATCAAACCCCAACGCGACGCATTGCTGTCGCTCACGGTATCACTTTCTAAACGCCATGCCTCCTCGCTCTTACAATGACAACCGCTATCTTTAGAATGAGGTTCGGTTTCGGACAGAACAACACCAACAACCAGGTTTACTGTTTCCGTATGTGTGGAACCGTATACGGTGAGAGTTAAGAAAATGGTAGCGACGGCGAAGAGTGTTGTTCTCGCGGGAGAAAAAAAAAATTGGCAGTGATTGGGTGTTAGGTTGGGTACCATTGGCCTTGTGTGACTTTTGTCTTTTTTGTTTGGTAAATGACGAGGATGTCGGTGGGAGTGAGGGTATAATGGTAAAAAGATGGAGTCAACATGTGAGTGATGTGATGCCAGCTGCGTCGGTGAGGTTTTGTTGTCTGTTATTGAATTGAACGGCGAGATGCGGGTTGGTGTGGAATGAGAGGGACCCTCCATCTTAAGCAACCACCCTCCACCGTTCCTTTTACTTCAACTTCAATCAAGGATTGATGCCTTTCTAAGTGACCGTCACCATTTTAACCTTTCCAATTTTTAGTTTCATTTCAAATCTTTTTGCAGTAGGAAACTCAACATGTTATTGGTTTGTAAATGAGTTTCTGGTTAATATTTCAAGAACATATTTGCTAGATATATATCTTAATCAAAAGGAAGGACGGTAAACACTCCTTCATTTATGATGTTACGCACATACCAAATGAAAACCAACTTGTCTAAATCTAGGACAATTATTAAAGAAGTGTTTTGTAGTTAACATAGATGAAAATGTGCTTAAGGCGTTTGACAAAAAGAGAATTTTAGTGCTTAAGGTTTATTTGTCTCGTAATAAGACATTTAAAGTGAGAATTAATCAATAAAGCATGAGTGTTTAACTATTATAATGTGCAAAGATGACTGATTTTGATATCATAAATTTAGTAATTTAAATTTAAAAATCTAAATTTGTTGAATAAATATAAAATGGTTTATACAATTTGTACCGGCCAGGTCATCGGGTGTGATGACGTGTCTAGCACGTGACCACGTGAGGCGGGTTTAGCAGAGCACGTGGCTAAAGAAGGGCGAGTGGTTCAGAAGCTAGTGTAGTCGCCGTTT
>Ga0123342_1002516_pt1 | contig 30474 bp, 15 predicted proteins | sample Turbeawhitnodule_FD_89960 | JGI IMG/M metagenome (GOLD analysis project Ga0123342, IMG submission 89960) | Root nodule microbial communities of legume samples collected from Mexico - Turtle bean Mexico white nodule | ecosystem: Host-associated > Plants > Roots > Nodule | place: Mexico: Nepantla... | reverse complement strand
TTCATATAGGAGTTACCGAAGGAACCTGCGCAAACCACACCACAACTACCAAAACTAGGAAAGAACGTTAGTTAAAAACACAAAAAATCAGACTTTCAAATACCTCATACAACAAATAGGATCTAAACATCAGTCTGAGTAAGAGAGCGCAACCGATTTTTCTTTTACTGTGACCCAAGACCAAGTCTTCCTTTGTGCCACGGTAAAAACCTTCACTAGATCCACCCGCCCATTCTCAAACACAACCTTATTCCTGTGATTCCAAATTTCACTCACAAAACCTACCCAAATACCCCCACACTTGGTAACTGCGTGGTTAAGACCAAGAGATTTGAACATCCTAAAGTGCATTTGTGCATATCTTAGTTGTTTATCTTTGTAGAAGGATTGGAACATGGTCAAAGTGTTCTTTTTAATTCATTAAAAAAACTATTTAACCAATAAATAAATATATATATATATATATATATTTATTAATAAAAAAATAATTAAATTAAAGAGAACACTTTAACGTGTCCTTATCCTTATACCAAAAACCACCAACCCAGCTACCATGCTTACAAATCATACTGCAGAAAAACCAATTCTGCATCAAAATCTGCATAAAAAAGTTAAACAATTGATGCATGGGTTAGCTGGTTACGTTAGAAAAATGCCTCCTTCCAGCTTTGCAAGATGCAATTCCACATTCCATTCCAGCATATCTACTTCTTCCAATTTGTTTTCCTTTCTCCCTGCACATGAGGGTGTCCCAAGCCTTGAAGTTGAGTAGTTATCATTATTTGTGTTCATCATTCATAGAATTTTATGTAAGGGCTCACAAGCATCCATATGTCTGTGGCACAATTTGAATAATCCTATCCTAATTTATTTCTTGTAATTAAACTTCACACCTTTAAACAAATGGTGGTTTCTTGACTGCTTATCTTTCAATTTCCATTTAAGTGTTTGGATCTACTTCTATTATACAAAGAACTAACCTTAAGAGGTTGACTTTGATACCAACTATAATAAAGCTTTAGAAATACTTTGATGAACCATAATAAAATGATAATTAGATGACCTAAAAATGTTTGTCTAATGATTTAAAAATGTTTCAAAAATATTTTCATAAGATACTTAAAAAGAAAAGTCAAAGGTTGGTACATGAGTAAACAATGTTGGTTCATCCTAACACTAGGCTAAGTCTAGTTCTACTTATTATTTTTATCAACATTTCTACTTTACAATTTGTAAAGGGTTTCAATAACAAAAATTTGATTACAAGTATTATTATTCCTACCACACTTCTATGCCAATTCTAGCTTACATGACTATACAAAATCATTTATGACTGTTATTTTTATCTCTCCATGAGATAAAGAATAAGTATTCTTTAATACCAAAGTCACTTTTGACTTTTTGGGTATTCTATATTGTCACTCATGGCTTACAATAGGAAATTGTTTTAAAATAGCACAAGATAAACCCTTAATAAAGAAGATATGATCTATAAGCACTCCTTAATAGAAAGAAAGATACTTCACAAAGCGAATATTTTACAAAGATTAAACATTCTATATGATTAGAAGATATATTAAGCTTACATTAACAAAAGATTTACAATATTATTGCATCTAAAGCACTTAATTTCATGTAGAGGCTGGTAGTCTTTTCACTCCATCTTTTTTTATATTACACTCAAATTGCTATGCAAAGGATATTTTTTTTCTCAACATCCTTTTTTATTACCAATAACAACAAATTGGGCGTATATCCTTTTTTTTTATCAATAACACCAAATTGAGCATATAAACTAAGAAAATTTTATTTTACTTTATTAAAATTATTTTGGGAATTCATGCTTGCATATGGAGACGACTAAACAATCTAACAAATTGCATTTGTATCTACCGAGATGCATGTGGCTCAACGTTTATTATCTTTATGTTTTATGTTTGTAATCCTCCTTTGTTTATCCTTTTATGTTTACATCATTATTTATAATTAATCTAATTTTTTTATTTTTAAAATATTACTTTTATTTTTTTTCAACAAAAGAATAAAATGAATATAAAAGAGAATAACAATATACAAATAACAACAGGTCCTTATTATTTATGGGTTTAGGTTTCTTGTACATACCTTCTACACCTTTACTAAAACAAATGCAGCTCAAAACATATACCAAGACAACACGAGGAACTGCTGTGATGTCTTGAAAACACAGACAGACAAAAAACAGAAATAAAAGAAACCACCAAAAAAGGACACAGACTTAGCAAGCCATGGTGTTAAAAGACTGCTTGAGAAAATTACAGCAGAACTAAGATGCTGCAATGAGATTGGCAACCCACAACCTTGGCCCGTTTGGCATATATAGGGTTTAGGGTTTTCATGATGAGTGATGAGCCTTTTCATTAGAACTGGTCAAGTGCTGTAATATTACTTATTATCTTATATTTTTCAATTTTAGAGTTAACCTAAAGATAAGGAAAGAAAATACTTAGAAAAGTCCATAACTAAAAATAAGATACAAATTTATAATAAATAAAATTAAAACAAATTAATATTTATAGAACTTAAAAAAAATTAAATTCTTAATGAAATTATGATTTTATCATACCTAATTTATATATAAGTCAGATGTAATATGGTTACTACAATAATTATTTGAACAATTAAGTTCATTAAAGTTTACCCGTTAAGTAATTAAAATAGTCTTCATCATCAGTGACATTAAATGTCTACGCAGCTTTTTTTTTCTCAATTTCCTATCTAATACTATTTATACTTTTATTTCCTCATCTAACACTCTTTTATTTTTATTTTCCTATCTAGCACCTTTTTTGTTTTTATTTCTCTATCTAGCACTCTTTTGTTTTTTATTTTCTTATCTAGCACCATTTCAAAAATAAATAAATAAATAATATTTTTTTAATAATTTTAATTTTGAACGCATTAAAAAATAAATATTTTTAATATTTAAAATAGTTATAAATATAATTAATTAATAAAGAAATGAATTTTTAAAAAATAAAAATAAAAAAGTAATAAATTTAAAATGTTTAGTTTAAAATTATTTTTTAAGAATGGAGAAAATAAAAAATTAAACCCTACAACAACATAAAAGTTGAATCTATAAACATAAATTCGTATTTATTTTTATTATTATTGATGATGTAATCATGTTAATTTTAAGTAAAAATACAGGACATAATTATAAAAAAAATCAAAGTCAATTAGTATTAATTAATAGTGGACACACAAATAATATTGAAGTGTCTACCTTAAATGCAAAATCCTAATAAAAAAACTAATGCAAATGTTACACTTAATGCTTAAAAATGAGAAGAAATAAATGCAAAAATAAATAAGTCTAGAAAATAAAAACAACAACAATAAAATAAAATAAAAAACAGAAATAAATAAAGAATGACAAAAAAATATAATAACTAAAAACATAAAAGATATAAAATAAATGCAAAACAAAATAAGATAAAGATATAAAAAAATCCAAATAAGATAAATATAAGAGATATAAGGCGATACTAAATAAGTATATGTTGATCAGAAAAAGAAAAATAAATGAAAGATGATCATTCATTTAATATTTTCTTCAATGGTACATCAAATAGTTTGTGTGAAATGAAACATAATTAATGACGAGAAGTGCACAATCCAGTAATGTTGGGACATGTTCTTTATGTGCTTCCTGGTTTTTGATGATATGAACATTTTTTTGTTCGTTGTTCTCTTATGTCCATATCCGTCTTTATTCAACTTGGTTTTTTTATAATTATGTCATGTATTTTTTACTTGAAATTAACATGATTACATCATCAATAATAGTAAAAATAAATATTAATTTATGTTTATAGATTCAAGTTTTATGTTGTTGTAGAGTTTAATTTTTTATCTTCTTCATTCTTAAAAAAAAATTTAACTAAACATTTTAAATTTATTACTTTTTTATTTTTATTTTGTAAAAAACCATTTCTTTATTCATTAATTATATTTCTAACTATTTTAAACATTCAAAATATTTATTTTTTAATGCATTTAAAATTAAAATTATCAATTTTTTTTAATTTATTATTATTATTATTATTTTTAAATGGTGCTAGATAGGGAAATAAAAAATAAAAGGGTGTTAGGTAGGGAAATAAAAACAAAAGGGTGTTGGATAGGGAAATAAAAAAGAAAGGGTGCTAGATGGGAAAATAAAAGTGTAAATGGTGCTAGATAGAGAATTTACCCTTTTTTTGTACCATTTTTCTTGCCATGTTTAGTATTGGTGTTCTACTGGATATTTATCTTCTAATGGTGAATAATATAGGTAGTATTTAAGAATACTTATTATTTATTATAGATGACTTTAATAAAGTTAATAAAATGAGTTATATTAATAAAAATAAAATTGATAATAAATTATTTATACTAACTCATTATAAAAATAATTTATTTATTAATAGTTATAGATAATAAATAAATTATTTAATTAATTTTATACTGAAAATAATATCATTATTTTAATTAAAAATATGCTTTAATTATAATAAGATCCAAATTCATTAGAAAACTTATTTTGATTTTTTTTTTATAAATTTTTCTCAAATAAAACTTCCAGATATTATAATAATATATATATATATATATATACATTTTTTTTATTAACAATAAACAATATATAAATATCAACCATTAAAAGAATGTTTCATCCCATATAAAGAAAACATTCTAACAATATTAAACTTTCGAGAGAACTACTCTATATACAATCATGCTAAAAAATTTCTATTGTGAAACATACTAAAGCGAAGAAAGACAAACCAAATGATCAAACTACCAATTAGAAAAAAAAAACAGAAAAATATTTAAAAGTGATCAAAGACCAAACCTTCAACTATTACAAAGAAAAGATCTCAAAGGAATCCAAAACTACACCTCTCTATGTATATATACTATTGGATTTTTTAAATGATAAAAAAGTATATCTTTGTTATAATTAATGGGAATGGTTGTCTAATTTTCTGAAGTTAAAACAAAATGAAGATCCAGAAGTTTTAGGGCTATAAGTAGCCCGTGGTGATTGAGTTGTTGATGATTGAGAATCGATATACATAGAAAAGTGTAAGAAAGTGTTGTGACAGGAGTTAGGTTTGTTGAGTGAAATGGGTTGGAAGGGTAGTGTTTATGTTGCCTTATTCCTCTCTCTCAATCTCCTATCACTCTCAATCGTCACCTCTCAAACATGTCCTATGAATATGGTTGGGTTGAGTGCATGTTCTGGTTTGTTGAATTCGAGTCTTATAGTGGGCTCATCCTCATCCTGCTACAACACCCTTCAGGGGATGGGAGTTCATGCTGATGTTTGCTTGAATCTCCCGTAATAGCTAACATCACCGTTATTCCCATTGATATTCCCTTCGGCATTGCCATCAACGCAACTCTCAGTATTTGTGGATTGGGCAACTGTGATGGGAAAAACGCACGCGGAAGCAACACACATAATCACAAATCAACTGCAAAATGTGTTGTTGCTCATAGGGTGTGGTCATTATGTTTTAGATGGATAGGCATTATGTTTGTACAACATAAAGCTATCTTAACTCACTTTGAAAGTTTCTACTTACCCCAACTCAGCAGTAGACAAAATCTCTTATAGAAAGGGGTATGGACAACTATAGTGACATGTATTTGGGAGCAAAGGAATTCCATTGTTTTTAATCAAGGAGTAGTAGATGTGGAGGAGATTTTTCGGATGGTCCAGCTCAAGACTTGGTTGTGGTTAAAGCATAGAGGTCATTCTTTTAGCTACTCCTTTGTAGATTGAATGTTGAACCCTTTAATATGTATTAAAAGCTACAAGTAAAAGGTTGACGCTGGTGGTTTGTGGGTGCCTTGGATACAAGGTAGCTATTTTGTGGACTTATTAGTGTGTGCCTAATATATCACCTATGATTGAAGGATTGCTCCTACTATAGAATGTTGAATAAAAATCAGCAGCATGGTACCTAATATACAGATGAAGTTAGGAAGAACTTATATGAAGCTAAGCAGGAAATTGTTGTGATGGTATGAAAACAGGTTAGAGGACACCAAGCGGAACAGAGTAAGGTGATGCAGGGTTTGTTAGGGTGGATTTGTTGGGGTGTTGTTTTGTAAAGCTGCAGGTAGGTGAAGGTTTTAGGGGTTCCTCTAGTGATGTATTTTTTTGGTAATACAAATGATGCACAACACTAGTATTGTAGGAGAGTTGTAGAATCTGCTAGGCAAGTAAAGGAGGGTGGAGGAAGTAAAATGGAAAGTAGATGTGGTGCTTGGTGTTGTCTTGGTGCAAGAAGCTGACATTGAAACAAATATTTTTGAGGTTTTTTACACAAAGCACAAGGCACTATCTGGAAGACTTTACTGGTGTACTGCAAAGGTCTTCTAAGCATGTTGTTGCTGGTTCTGATTTGGAAGAGGGATCAAAGGGCAGAGTATGTGAAGGATAATGGTTAATTGGAAAGAAGATGGAAAGGGAGATGTCATGCGCATCAAACTTTTGACACTAATGTCACATGTTTATGTAATTTATGTTGGATAGCCACTTGGCGGAGATGTGGATATAAACAAACAAGTATATATGCTATACTGGTGGTTATGCAGGTAGCAAACTAGTTTGAACCTGCAATGTGAGTAAAACTTGCATATGAGTAAGGCTTGGATGGATAAGTGGGGGCTGTATCAAGTATAGGAAGTCTAATTGGAGGGCTGCTGGAAATTGGGGACTAGGCACGGGTGGGTGCAGGATTTTAAAATCTTGTTGAGCTAAGGACCAAAGTATCCATGTAACCTTTTCTGCATTGGTATGAAGCCACTATAATTAGATGGACTTTTGGGCAAGGTCTGATGGACCAAGCGGATGACAAGTAAGTGTGGGTGGGATTGAATTTTTTGAAACCTTTAAATAGTGGTTACTGCTAAGAAAAGCTGCACAAGTTGTGAATGTAAAACGGTTACTTCTAGTTTTTTGTGTAAGAGGAAAAGATGGGGTTTTTGTATAAGGGTTGGGACACCCCTAAAGTGTCCCTTTTATATTCAATTAATTATTTTTTGATAAAAAAAAACTGCAAAAAATAAACAACACAGGATTTAACGTGGTTCAGTCGCCAACTGCAACCTGCATCCACACGGGCAATTATTAGGTTTTATCTTTGTCCTTTTGCACACCAATTACAAGTACACTAATTTCTTTAAATAGAAATTATAAAAGGGGACATGATGATTAAGCCCACTCATTAAATATGGTGTCTAGTCAGCCCAACCCAATTGGTCCTGGCTTCATACACAACAATCTCCCACTTGAAGTCACGAAACAATGTTCACTTGTGCTTCAACTATGTACATATACTTCTGTAATCTATCGACAGAACTCCATGTTCCACCTCTAGTTGTCACCAGTCTTCTTAATCATTTTGAAGACTTCGTTAAAAATCCCTTGAGTTTCAACACGTCAGTCACTGACCTGTTCTCTGTTCCTATTGGCTCCCACTTACAAGAACTGTCGAATCCTGGAATACCCTGAGAACAAGCATACTCCATACTCAACAAGAAATATTCTGGAGATGTTTCAACAGTTGGAATACTGGTTCTTCTAACCCACTATCGTCTAGGAACCTCAGTTGAAGCACGACCCGTGCTCCCACTGCCATAAGTATCTCTAACTGGTTTACCTGAACCTTTCTATGCTCGTTCATCCTGAATCTGACCTGTGGCTCTGAGTTTCTCTCTTGTAAAGACAACCCTCTTCTGCATACGAGATTATGTGAACCAGACTTTGTTTATCTTCTGAATTGGGATGGTCACTCCCTCAGACGATAATCCAACCATATACAACGAACCTCTCTTTCTTCCGCGGGCCATGACAAGATTTCCCTTGACGACCTTCCACTGTTGATTTCCGAACTTCACTTCATGTCCCAGTTCGTCCAACTGCCTAACAGAAATCAAACTTTTCGTCAAGCTTGGAACAACTCTGACATCCTTCAAAGTCCAGAAACCGATTGGCGTCTTCAACACTATGTCACCCATGCCCCTAACATCAAGAGTTTTGTTGTCCACTAGTCTTACCATTCCAAAGTCCCCAATAACTAGATTTTGCAATGCTTCACTACTGTGGGTAGCATGAAATGAAGCACCAGAATCCATGACCCAGGAATCCACACTACTATCTGTGCAACAGACTAAAAGGTTCTCGTCCGCGGAGTCTTCTGCAATGTTGACTTGTTTACCATTTGGGCATTAATTCCTGAAATGTCTCACCTCCTTGCAGTTCCAACATGTTACACTTGAGCAATCTTGAGTCTTGACATATAGCAATTCACTAGATGATTCCCCAGAACTCCTTCTTCGGACGTCCTCGCCAAGAATGAGATCACAAATCTTCTCAAAAGTGAATCCATCGGGTCCTACTGAACAGGTAACTGTTGTAACTGTTCCAGACCAACTGTCAGGTAATGACGATATCAATAGTAAAACTTGAACTTCATCATCGAACTTAATGGCTATTGACGTAAGTCTGGCTAAGATCGAATTTATCTTATTAATATGCTCAGTAACTGAAATATCTTCCTTCATCCTTGTGTTTACCAATTCTCTAATCAGAAACACCTTGTTTGCAGCAGATTACTTCTCGTACATGTTAGACAATGCTTCTATGATACCTTTCGTTGTCTTCTCCTTCAAAATGTAAGAGAGTCAGATAACGGAAATAACTTTCCGATCCAAACCTTCCCACTCTGCATCAGACATCTTTTTTGACTTGTCACCCAAAACCACGTCCAAATCTTTCTGAACTAGCAAGTCCTCAATTTGCATTTTTTTTTAATTTTTAATATATTTAATAAATTTATTTGTAGCCACCTAAATATATTTGAGTCTTTTTTTGTTAGTTCTCGAAGGCTTATACGCTTCTCATTTCATAGGTATAAAAGATGTATTCTTTGGAGCCTTTTCTTCTTCGAAGTTTAATATAGTCTCTTGTCCCCTTTTGTTTCCTTGAAGTCTTTAATGTAAGTGTTGAAATATTTTAATTAAAATATTAATTAATTACATTATATAATAAAAATAATTTTGATATTATATTTAAATTAATATTCATTGAATTTTTAATTTAAATAATATTTTGAATTTATTACTATAGATTTAGGTTTACGTTTAAATAAAATTAAAAGATTAAAATATTACTTTAGAATGTTAATTTTTAAATTGATATTAATTATTTCAGTATCATATAAAAATTAATAAATAAGTAAATTTATTTTTATTAATTTAAAATATTTTATAAATTAACATGTGAAAAATTAACACAAAAAATTAGTTTATAATTTTATAAAATTTAGTTATTCCAAAATCTATATCTAAATCCAGATAATAGTGACAAATTTAAGTAATGGTATGATAATTAGAAATATTGATTGTTTTAATTAATTATAGGTAAAGACATATTGATATGTGTCTACAATTTCCACGTTTGCAATATTTTGTTTAAAAATAATAATAGTTGTGATTTGGTCACTTAAAAGGATCTTCTCTCCTATTAGGAAGATAAGTATGATTCCATATGATTTTTTTTATTTGTTGTTATAACTGTATCGGTTAGTTATTTCAGTTGAAACGATATTTGTTTACTTTATTAGTTGTAATTATATATATTATTCTATTATTTTATTTGTTTAATAAATAGAGTACTTAATAATCTAAATAAATGTATAAAAGTTATTTGATTAATAAAATATATATTTTTTAACTTTTTTTCTTATATTTTTCTGTTTATTCTTTCTTTCTCAATGAGGTATATAAACTAATATCCCAATTTTTTTTTTAAAAGTAGGGTTGTGTTGTTGCTTCTATCACAAAATAAAAGAAAAAGTAGGTTCTGTAACGGTCGGCACCGGACGAGTCTGTCTTAAACGAAGCAACCGACTGACCGAGTCAAAGGATACTTCAAGTCACGCATTAAATAAGAATAACCACAGTTACAATAACATTTAATGTGTTATAATCGTATTGGAAATATGTGGGAAACATCTCCACAAAATCAGTCAAATACTAATTAACTGAAAGATGTTATAAATATTCTTTAAACAACACACCTCCCTATTAATCAGGGATCACGATGTATCATTTAATAACTAATAACTAATATTCGGCCCATGATGAAGAAAGCCCATAACTAGCATTATAGACGGTTAAACTGTATGATGGCTCCACCGACCCAGACGAACATTTGAATGTCTTCAAGACATAGATGACTCTGTACACATCTGACAAGTCTGTCTGGTGTAAAGTCTTCCATACTACTCTGCAAGAGAGACCACTATGATGGTTCATAGCCCTCCCTCCCAATTCTGTGGGAAATTTCAAGGTCCTGGCTACAAAGTTCACCACACAGTATGCAACGAGTCGGCCTCATCACACCTTCTCGATGTCCCTTCTCAATGTGAAGCAGGAAAAGGGAGAAACCCTATGGGCATTAGAAATTTAATGCCCGAAATTGTGATGCATCAACTGGTCGGCGCTATCCGCCCCGACAGATTCACTGAAAGTCTAATCAAGAGACCAACCCAAAACATGGAAGAATTGCGCAATCACACCACTAAGTTCATGCAGGTAGAGGAACATATTGACTATCACCGGAATCATCTAATGGAAGGCCCAGACAAGGTGAAAGAAAAAGACAAAGACAGAAATAACTTACCTGTGTCAGGCCGGAATGATCGGTTCAAGGAAAACCGAGGGCCTCGGTTCAACAGTTACACCCTGTAGTTGTCCCCAAGGGAAGGATCGTAGACGAATCTCTACAAGTCGAACTGATCCCGACCTTAAAACAATCACATTCCCCACGAAACGCTGACACTTCCAAGCATTGCCAATATCACTGTAATTATGGACACACATCCAAGGGGTGCCAAGCATTAAAGAACAAAATAGAAGAACTCCTCCAGGCAAGACACTTTCGCCAATTCATCAAAACTGACTCCTCCACATATCGTTGATCCCCTCAAAGGGGCCGACAACCCCCTAACGAACATCACAACCGAACCGGACGAGAAAACCCGCGTCGCCACGATGACAATAGACGTCCCACACAACATAGACGAAGTTAAAGCCCGATCAGAAGGACTAGACAACAAAATGAGAGTCCTGATAGAAATAATGAACTAGACGCAGAGTCTAGGAAGTCGTCAACACCATCGTTGATCTCGTGTCACTCGACATTCCTAGAGATGTCCATTATATAGCAAGAGGTTTTGCAGGGGGCGGATGTTTTAGCAAGAAAGAAACACCTTAGAGCCATTCAGTCGATCCACTCTACGCCAGTCTGATCGAAACCACGCATGCCCCGATCACATTCATGGATGAAGACGTTAACGCAATAGATCCAGCACAAGATGACCTTATGGTAATCACTATAAACATAGATAAATTTTCAATTACCAAAGTGTTGATCGACTAGGGCAGCTCGGTGGACATTCTTTATTGGAAGACTTTCCAATATATGCAGATCCCCGAAATTGAAATTCAACCCTATGACGAGCAGATCATTGGATTTTCGGGTGAACGAGTGGACACTAGAGGATATATTGATATGTACACCACGTTCAGCGAGGAAGGATGTCTCAACAAAACCATTAAGGTCAGGTATCTATTGGTCAATGCGAAAACCTCATATAATATACTACTCGGACGTCCCTCTATCAACTGTCTCCACCCTACACTTAGCAAAAGTCTCCACCCTACACTTAGCAATGAAATTTTCATCTACAACTGATGACATTGCAACAATTCACGTTGACCAAAAAACTGTCTGGGAATGCTATGTAGCATGTTTGAAGGTGGAACCTAGCAGGCATTTAAATAGATCACCGCCACGCGGTTGGTCATCGAGAAGACGTGGGCGATCAGCGGAGAAATACTCCCAAGATGAACAATCAAGAAAGCATAGGTTCTTTTTGTCTTTTTTTGAATTGTACAGAAATGGAAGAAGACCAAGTATTCGTGAAGGAGGATAAGAGCACCTTGATCATTTGGTTGCTCCTCAGTGGAGCAAATAACTGTGATGTTGGTGCAACTCTATAATATACAATGTTTTTTTTAAACAATTACTTCTTTTATGCACTATGATGTAATACTAGACAATATAATGACACATTGAACTTTGAACACCTGCCTTCACCAACTGGTTTTGTTTTTGTTTTTCTGATTTTTTTCGTACAACTCTGGCTAACTCTTTTGCTTAGTATTTATAAGGCTTCATGAAATTGTTAGACTTTTAGGAATGTTGGTCTTTTGGATCATGTGGATCTATGAGAGGGTGTATGTTATTGAAACATTTTTTTATAGGATTATTATAGGTAGCTTTTGTATAAGGTTAGAGTATCCTTAAATACTATTATTTATTCATTGCGGATAGAAAATAAAAAATATTAGATTTAACTATTTAAATAATATATTAAATTTATATATATTAAATATTGAGTTAGAGAATTTTTTCAATAGGATGTTTTAATTGATTAACATATATTTTTAATCTATTAAAATGTTTCTAGCTATATTTTTAATTAATTAGATACTTTTATCAATTAAAATAACTTTGAAACCATGATCAGATATAAGTTCTCTATTTTAATACGTTAAAACGACGAGTTAGTCGAATAATTTTATGAGTAAGTGAAATTAACATATTACAATATATTTTTAATCTATTAAAAAATTATAGAACCCTCTCGTCTTAAAATTATTTTACACGAGGTCAAAACATGTTTCTGAAAACTTTTCTAATTTGAGAGGTGAAAAAAAGTTAACACTAATGAAAAAAAATACTTTTTATAATGATTAAAACATATTTTTATATCAATTTTAGCTCCGTCATAAATGTAAGCGACATAGAAAGTTTATATTCTTAATCGTCATAGAAAATTTATTTCATATCTCATGCCTAAAAGAGTCGTCATAGAAAATTCACTTTTTATGACTATTTATCTTTAACCATCATAGAAAATAACATATTCTATGACGATTAAAATTACACCCGTTATATAAAATATTACTTTCTATGACACATATTGTTTTAACATCATAAAATGTGTTATTTTTTATGATAGATAATATTTTAACCGTCATAGATTTTATTATTTTCTATAATGGTTAAAGGCAAATTAGTCATAGAATATAATATTTTTTATGACAAATTTAACAATATCCACCATAAAAAAGTGTATCTTTTTAAAACTTTTTTGTGATATATTATTTTTCTTACTTACATAATGTACCATGCATAATAACCACAATTTTCAAGCAAATATTTTCAAATAAAATCTTAACGATCTAACATATAAATAATTATATACTTGACTAGAAGTTAATATGTTAAAATTCATACAAAATTGTTAACTAGTTCTAAAATTATCATTTACAATAAATACTTAAAAGTTAATATGTTAGGTTCATACAAAACTGTTAACTAGTTCTAACATATTAACTTATAATAAATACTTAAAAGAAATTATGCTCACTGCTTTCGAACCTCTTGTAACAGTTTCAACTTCAATGGAGATAGATCATTAAATATCTACATAATTAAATATTAAAGATATTAATATTTAACATATTTAAGTTAATTGTATATCACCTACTTCCACAAGTCTAATCAGCTTTCAATTGTAGCATGCAAGCGTAGTTTATGGTAGCATTCATCTTGTTATTGAGGGTTATGATATGATGACAATTAGGGATGACAATGCGAGACGGGTCATGCAGGCTGATTCGTAGCCCGCTACCAAAATGCGCGAGGCAGACTCACTAATCTAGCCCGCTAATCCACTTAGGCCCGCCCTGCATAATCTGCAGCTCGCGCGGGTCAACAACAGGGCGGGGCGGGTTGGCCCGTTAGCTGACATAGATAAAAAATAATTATTTTATTTTTTTTGTAAAAATAAATTATACCTATCCACCCATTATTGCAGTGTGACATTTATTTTATTTTATTTTAATTAGTTAAAGGAGTTAGTTTTATTTTTATCAACAATAAAAATAAATAAATAAGAACCACTTTAGGGTGATCCAACACATGTACAAAATTGCACAGAAACGTATAACTCCTCCTCCCAGAAGTTTGCCACTAACTTCCTACTAAAACAAATACAGTCTGATCAACATAAATAAATAACTTATGTTTAATCGAATACATACAAACCAAGGGATTCAGACACCAATCAGAAAAGAAAAAACAAGCAAAAAGGACTTTAGAGGTTCCTGAGGACCAGGCCTTTTTTATTGAGTCATGGAGTTAGTGTGAAGAGTGACAGTGGATTTAGTTTTAAGTAAAGTCTTATATTTAAAATTTGTTAATAAAAATTAATATAAAGAAGAGATGTCAATAGGACTGTTAAAAAATTAGTCTTATATTCATTAAAATATTTTGTAGCAAATTTTTGATAAGATATTCTTATAGATTTACATACATATACAGGATAAATAGATGCTAAACAAAACTTTAATTATTTTTAATCAAGTCTTCTAACAACTCTCATACTTGAATTTATATTTTTATTTTAATTGAATGAATTGAAACATGGATAAAACTTTAATTTTTCAATAGTAGATATAAGTTTTTATTATAATTAATAAAATTTTAATTTAAAAAACAAATATTTTTCTTATGTGGACTGGTCTGCGGACCCGCAGGTTATCTCTTATACCAGACGAGTCAGTGAAATGAACTCACACTTTGTATGGGGCGGTCCAAACACAGTATGAACCTATGCAACGCAGGCAGCTACATTGCCACCTGTGACAATTATACTGTGTTTCTTACAATAATTTTTTATGTATTAATTAAATATCTTAATTTAATATTTTGTTATTAAAAATTAAGTGATATGTTAAGAAAAAGAAGGGTGTGAAATTATTTTTCCCATTATCAACACGCATGACATTAATTATACCTGGGATGGCCCGTAAGTTTGCATCCTTATAAGGTAACGTTAAAAACGAATGAAAGGAGGGTTTAGAAAAAAATGTTACAAATCCAGTTGACTAAAACACATTCAAATTCGTATAAATAAATTTATTATGATTAAAGAACTGTTGACTAAACAACATTCAAATACGTATAAATAAAATTTTCTAATGAGAAAAAAACATAAAAAAAAACTCAATAAGTTTTCTAATGAATTTATAACTTATTATAATTAAAGCATATTTTTAATTAAAATAATGATATTATTATCAGTATATAATTTAATTAAATAATTTATTTATTATCTGTAACTATTAATAAATAAATTATTTTTATAATCAGTTAGTATAAATAATTTATGATCAATTTTACTTTTATTAATATAACTCATGTTATTAACTTTATTAAAGTCACCTATAATAAATAATAATTATTCTTAATATCATACAGATAGAAATTTTCAAGAAAAATAATAATAATAATATTATTATTTTTTTTTTATCAGTAAAAAATAAAATAGAATAAAGAAGGTATTTCAGAGATACCTCAATCCGTATACATAAATCATAAAACCCGACACTACTTCCCATTCCAGTTCATACATATTAAAAAAAACCAGTTCCAACAATTATAAAGAAATCCCAAAATCCTCCTACAAACAACAAAAACAGCATCTGCATAGTCTCATTTTATGGTACCTAATAAAAGCAAATAGGGAATTGTGGCCTTATAGAACTGTTTTCGTAAACCCGAGATGACTTCTTCATGAGGTGAAGTGTCTTGAATTAGTCCATGTCTTTTTCAAGCCTTTAGCTATCGCTTAGTTAGGCTTAACTCACTTTGGTTCCAACTGCTCCCGTTATGCAAATCAGCATAACTGTGGCTTATAATAATGGTTTATAATAAAATTTTAAAATAAATTAAAGAAGTAAACTATATATAATTATTTTGTTATCTTATTTATAAAAAAATAATAAATATACTACTAAATTAAGTTATTAATTTAAAATAGATTAATATAGATTATTATTTATCATTTTAATTGTCCTAGTTAGTTTTTAAAATTTTAGCATTAAATTATTTATCGTTGAGGGGAAAATATTTAAATAGATCTTAGAAATTTAAATATAATTTGTATAGAAAACATATTTACTAAATATTAAATATAAGATTATTGTTGTTGGAAGTGTGGACATAGTCACGGTCCAACAACCAACATACTATTTTAACTCATTTTAAAAGTAAATTATTTATAATTGTTTATTATCTTATTTATGAAAAATAAGAAATGTATTACCAAATTCAATTATATATCTAAAAATAATTAAATTATGTTAATAGATGTTATAATAAATAAAATAATAATATAATTATTATTTTGGTAAAATGTAGTGATTCATAAACCTATAAACCTAAAAGTCATGGTTCATTTATGTCGAAAATTAAAATGATCAGAAAAAAAATTCGTCCTCTTTACTTTATGTTATAATTTTGGGTAGTTGATGTGATCCATTTGGGAGACTATTTCAATTACTTAAATTTCATGCTAAACTTTAATGAACTTAATTGTTTAAATAATTGCACTAAGATACTAGAGCTGACCAAAATGATATTCCAAATCTTATATAATATATATAATATTACGTAAGATAATAAAATCATAATAACTTTAATGAACTTAATTATTTAAATAATTGCACTAACCATACTAGAGCTGACCAAACTGATATTCCAAATCTTATATATAAATTACACAAGATAATAAAATCATAATTTTTTTTAAAATTTAATATTTTAAAGTGTTATACGTATGAATTTGTTTAATTTTTAATTATTATAAATTTGTGTGGGTGTTGTGCGTGGATGAGTGTGTATGTGGATGTGGGTGTGTATGTTACAGATTTTAGTATCATACCTAATTTATATATAAGAATTGGAATATCATTTTAGTCAGTTCTAAACGATTAAGTTCATTAAAGTTTACATCAATGTTAAGTAATTGAAATAGTCTCCCAAAATTATAACGTAAAGTAAAGAGGATGAATCTTGTTTTTAACTTTTGACATAAATGAACCATGAGTTTTATGTTTATGAATCACTACATTTTATAAGATAATAATTTTATTTATTTTAAATTATATATTAACATAATTTAATTATATTTAGATGTATAATTGAATTTGGTAATAAATTTTCTTATTTTTCATAAATAAGATAATAAAATAATTATACATAATTTACTTCTTTAATTTACTTTTAAAATGAGTTAAAATAGTATGTTGGTTGTTGACCGTGACTATGTCCACACTTTCAACAACAATAATCTTATATTTAATATTTAGTAAATATTTTTTTCATATAAATTATAGTTAAATTTCTAAGATATGTTTAAATAGTTTCCCCTCAACGATAAAGAATTTAATGCTAAAATTGAAAAAACTAATTGGGACAATTAAAATGATAAATAATAGTCTATATTAATATAGTTAGATTATTTTAAATGCATAATTTAATTTAGCAATATATTATTTTTTTAGAAATAAGATAACAAAATAATTATATATAGTTTACTTCTTTAATTTATTTTAGAATTTAGTATATTATAAACCATTATTTTTTATTGCTTTTGATAAATAATCATTATCTTTCTTTAATAAAATTAAATTAATAATTATTTTACTTTGTGTGCTCGATAACCATGGATTGTTTATCTTTTGGATGTAATAATTAACACTATCTCTACGTATATATTTCATTTAATATAACATATTCCTTATTTTATAAGGGAAAAAATTATTAGCAAGAACATATGAACAAAATTACTTTTCGATGAATTTTTAGTTAAACGTGGATAGAAAATTAAACATATAAATTAAATATATTTATTAATAATATTATTATTTTTCTTCGGATGGAAATTTTATCAGTGCGATATTAAGAATAATAATTATTAATAAAATGAGTTATATTAATAAAAATAAAATTAATAATAAATTATTTATACTAACTGATTATAAAAATAGTTTCTTTATTAATAGTTATAGATAATATATAAATTATGTAATTAAATTATATACTGAAAATAATACCATTCTTTTAATTGAAAATGTGTATATTGCTTTAATTAATAACTTCCAAATTCATTAGAAAACTTATGATGAGCTTTTTTTGATGTTTTTTTCTCAAAGTAAGGAAAAAATAAGAAAAAAAAAATCTTCAGAAGTTAAAGTGTACTTAGGTTAGAGATAAACTTCTCAAAATGTTAGTACGAGATTTTTTATAAATTAACTTATAAATAAATTAAGTTTAATGTATGAAAATAATTTTGTTTTAATTTTTTTCTTAAAAGTATTTATTGGAATTTATATAAAAAATTCCTAAAGTTAATGTTAAAAAGCCATATGGAGCTTAGAAAATATCAAAGCTCTAAAATAATATTATTTAAAAGAAAACTAAAACTACACATAATTATATTTATCGAAATTTAATGTATATTTACCCCTATAAGTAAACAGTGCTTTAATCATAATAAATTTATTTATACGAATTCGAATGTGTTGTAGTCAACTGGATTTGTAACATTTTTTTCTAAAGCTTTCTTTTTTTCGTTTTTAATGTTACCTTACTTACATGTAAAGATGCAAACTTAGGGGTCATTCCTTTAATTCTTTAATTCGTTTTTAAAGTCATGCGTAGTGATAATGGTAAAAAATAATTTGAAACCCTTCTTTTTCTTAAAATAATTACTTAATTTTTAATAATAGAATATTAAATTATTGTAAGTAATAGAATTTTTATCATATCATAATCTTTGATAACAAGATGAATGTTATCATGAACTACATTTGCATGCTACCATTGAGAACTTATTGAGATGTGTCTTTATAATTAACTCACTCTATTTTGCCTCTCAGAAACATAAGTTTTGTTCTCCTATCAAATGATTTTAAGATGAGAGAGTTATGTAATTTTTTAATAATTTAAAAATATGTTTTAATATGTTAATTTCACTTATTCATAAAATTAATCGATTAATTCGTTGTTTTAACATATTTTAAATGAAGAGTTTATATTTGATCATGATTCAAAGTCATTCTAATTTATTAAAATAAGTATTTAATCAATTAAAATATTTTAGACAATCATTCTAAATCTAGATATAAATATTTCAAGAGATTAAAAACATATTTTAATCAATTAAAACATCTTATTTAAAAAAATTAACTACAATTATTTACTAGTGTAAAATGTAGAAATAACTACAGTTTATTAAGTGCGACTTCACGAGCAAACGTAGTCTTTAAAAACAGAGTGACATTTTTTAAATTAAGTTCTTTTACAAATGCGACTATTTGTAATAGCAACATTTATAAATCAAACGTTTTGATTTACAAGGACGACTATAAGTAAAGTCGCATTCATCATAAGGTTTTGTTTGCTTCTATGGATGTACTGTTCATCAGGGAAAGAAGTGAGAAGATATATTTCCCCTCAAAATGAAGAGATGCAAAGAGAAAGCTACATCAACATGTGTTATTTCTAAATTTATCCTCATTCATCTGCAAGGATTTTTAATATTAAAAATTAGTATTTTTTTTTATATAAGATGTGAAATTTTATAGTATATATTTAATATTTTAAAAAATTATTTGACGTTCTCTTTTTATTTAATTTGTTGTTACATTTATATTAATATTTTTTTATAATTATTAAGTTTACGAGTTAGTAATTTATTGGATAATAGTTTTTTATGAAATTATTTTTTATTGTTAACTATGTTATATTATTTTAGTATTTTTTTTATTTATTTTTAATTACTATAGGAGTTTTAATAATAAAAAATATTATTTTTTATTTATATAAGATCTGATTTATTTTCTAATTTTATAATGCGTGTTTAATATTTTAAGAAATTACTATAAGTTTTCTTTTTATTTAATTTGTTGAATACAATTTTTTTCTAATTATAATTTTTAAATTATATCTATTTATATTTAATATATATTTATTTTCTAATTTTAATTTTTAAATTTACGAAATATGTGAAAGTTGTTTATTTTTAAACAAAAATAACTCATTTCATTATTAAAAAATTTAATAGACAAGGATAAATTTGTAAAGTAAAATGTAACAATTTAAAAGAAATTAAAATTTTCTCACAACCATCACATCACTTACAAACTTTCATAAACTTTTCTCACACATCCACTTTAATATATCTCAATCCAAACACTCTCACTTTCTTCACACTTTTCTCTCATGTCTCCACACATCCACTTCCTTAAATCCCCACACATTTCCATCCCAATCCAAACATAGCCTAAGTGTGATTTATTATTGATGTGATATGCGATTCTTATAATCTTGTTAACGTCATCTGTTATAATCTTGATAACATCATCGATGTTCTTAAGTTAAAACAAAAATGAACACCCCACCCAGATGCAGAAGTTTTAGGGCTATAAATAGGTCGTGGTGATGAGTTGTTGATCATTCACAATCGATCACATAGAAAAGTGTAAGAAAGTGTTGTGAGAAGAATTAGGTTTGTTGAGTTAAATGGGTTTGAAGGGTAGTGCTTGTGTTGCCTTATTCCTCTCTCTCAATCTCCTATCACTCTCAATCGTCACCTCTCAACTCTTTATCAATTGTTCTGTAAAACTCTCTCAGGTGCCTGAATGTTCTACTTTGGAGGATGGGTCTGGGTCAATCGACGAATGCTGCAACGCCCTTGTGAGAATGGGATTGCAACCTATTGAGGCTTCTGGTTGCGTTGACGATGCCATAACACGTGGCCTTCAAAAGAATACTCCCCCTGGTGTTTCCTTCAACATATCTATCGTTCCGCGGTGTGGATCGGGCTTCTGATCCCCAGTGACAGTAAATTGAACGCTCCATTGTTGCATCTCTCACTCACATATCATCCTAATGCTTATCTTCAATCTATTTCTTCTTTTACTGTTTTTCGTCTTTCTTTTCCACTCCTCCGACGCGGTTCTACTGTTGGACGGACGGAGGATTATGTAACCCTTTATCACCCTTTCGTTGCATGTTCAAATAAAGGAGCGTCACTTGTTTTCTAGACTCTTTTACTTCCTCTATCCTTCTGTGTACTTCCAATAATCAAAAGTCTTTCAACCCTTTTATAATATAAAATAGCATCTAAAGCTTCAAGGCTAACTAAGAACACCTGCTTCTAACAACTAAGCAGAAGCACTACACTTAATTATGCAGAAAAAATTCTATATTGGAACGTACTTAACAAATCAACTATCTCAAACCAGTAAAAATATGTACTCCATCATACAAAAACATCTCAACCCTTTAAACACAATCTGCCAATATTAACACGTTCAAAACAGCAAGACAATAACCTATTCTTCACCTACTTTACTTCCTAAGATAACTTTTTATGCTTTCCAAACAGAATAAATATACGTGTTCGTTAACCACACATATATGAGAAAGTAAGTTAAAATATTATTTGATAAAAAATAAATTTGTGGTTTCTTCTTATTTTGATTTGCTACTACAAAGTGTTTTCAATTAGAATGAATTAAAGAAAAAAAGTAATTTTTTAAAAGTTATTGTAATTTATTCGAAACTGGAAATGTAAATAAAGCAATTCAATTATGTCAGTATCTTTATACTTGTTCTTATAAAAGATGTTTTGTTTTTAAGATAAACATACATGCACAATTCGTGCATCGTATATAATTCTTCAAAGTAAAGTTACAAAAGAGATTACCAATTAAAAGAAGTAAAACCTTGCAAATTAAGTGTTCTAGTGAACAAGAAGATCACTCTTTTTCATTATCATGTTCAACTTTTACAACTTTTTTTACATAATAGTTTTGTTATCTCTAAAATTTACACTCAACTTTTATCTGTAGACTTTCGCCAGTTCTTTAATTTTAAGTGATTTTTATGTCATGTCTTGTTAAAATTTCACTTTTTATTTTTTTATTAATAAATAAATAAATAAATTAAAGAGGTGCATTTTGAGAGATGCTTCAATCCTATATATAAATAAACTATATGACATAGTCACCAAAAATCACAAAAAGGCAATTGAGTCACTACATATACTATAAAAAAAATTATTAAATGAAACTAATTTTAGATACAAAAAATAATTAGTTGTTATAGTGACCAAATTAGATATCATTTTAGAGACTAAAAAATTTTTTGGTTTCTAAATTAGTTTATATTATTATTAAATGGTATCTAAATAGGTATCTAACTATTTTTTATCTCTAAAATTAGTTTCTAATCAATGATTTTATTGTAGTTATACCTTGTTTTCTACTCTCAAATATGTAAAAGTGACCCACTATACTCTCCATCCCATGAAAGTCCCTACACTTCTCATTATTAGCATAAAATAAGACTAGGTTGTAACCTTATCACTACAAGAAAATCATGAAATAGAAACTAATTTTTAGTGACAAAAAATAATTAGTTGCTATAGTGACTAAATTAGAGACCATTTTAGAGATTAATTTTTTTTTGGTTTTGATTATTGTTAAATGATTTCTAAAATTGGTATCTAATTAGCAACCAAAGTTTTTGCTATCAAAAGTTTCTAAAATGGTCTCTAATTTAGTTACTATAACAACTAATTTTTTTTAGTCTCTAAAATTGATTTCTATTTGATGTTTTTCTTGTAGTGGATATTTCTTCCAATTAAATACCACAACCTTAATCTCCTCATGAAAGATTCCAAATATAGCTAACTTCTAATTATGGGAGACCACTCCTCGATCCTAACACAACATAATAAGAGTATTTGTAAGTATAACAATTTCATAGTCTTAAAAGGAAACATGTTCATCAAAACTCACTAATATAGATGTATCAAAAGGTCTTCTAGCGAATTTGTCCGACTGATAAGTTAGTGTGCATGTGCATTCATCGTATCATCATCACTATCATGAACCTCTTATTTAGGATCATATATATATATATATATATATATATATATATATATATATATATATTTATATCTATTGACGTTGTAGGTTCTTGTTCTTCAAAAACACCACCTTTTTTCAAACTATAACTCTGCATATTAACATAATTCATTAATAAAAAAGACATAAAGTTATTTTTCAAACAAACATGCATTATGGAGTGTATAATCTTAAACAAAACTTCAATTCAATCCCACTTAATCAAATTAGATTGGGTTGAGTTTATTAGGTCATGTTTTAAATATTTTTGCTAAACATTGTAAATTTAAAACATCCTTTTAGGTTTTTAGAACAAGTTTTTTAAACAAAATAAACTATATTATTTAGTATTTGAAACATTGAATAATTTAATATTTCTAGAATATTCATGTAGTTTAATTAATAAAATAATTATTAGTATTATTTAATAATTTTGATCAAATATATATTAATGTATAGAACTCGTTACTCAATATATACAAGACTGAAATATATTAGGTTCGATTAACATTAAAAACGAATAAAAGGATGGTTTAGAAAAAAATGTTACAAATCCAGTTGACAAAAAGACCTTCAAATTCGTATAAATAAATTTATTATGATTAAAGCACTGTTGACTAAAAGACATTCAAATACGTATATTTTTTTTTCTTTTATTTTTTTTTTCTTATTTTTTTCTTGCTTTCAGAAAATTTCTTAAAAAAAACTCATAATAAGTTTTCTAATGAATTTGGAACTTATTATAATTAAAGCATATTTTTAATTAAAATAATGATATTATCTTCAGTATTTAATTTAATTAAATAATTTATTTATTATTTGTAACTATTAATAAATAAATTATTTTTATAATCAATTAGTATAAATAATTTATGATCAATTTTATTTTTATTAATATAACTCATTTGGTTAACTTTATTAAAGTCACTATAATAAAATAATAATTATTCTTAATATCGCACAGATAGAAATTTTCAAGAAAAATAATAATAATATTATTAAATATTTATAAATTATATTTTGAAAACAACTTATCATTATTTTTAATTTTCTATCCACGTTTACCCCTATAAGTAAACAGTGATTTAATCATAATAAATTTATTTATACGAATTTGAATGTCTTTTAGTCAACTAGATTTGTAACATTATTTTCTAAGCCATTCTTTTATTTGTTGTTAATGTTTAATGTTACCGGTTAAGGATGCACACTTACGGGCGGTAAAAAATAACAGAGGAGAGAGAGTGATATGTAGAAGACAAAGAAGATGTATGGAAAGAAAGCTAAAACAAAGTATCATATATTCATATACAATAAACGTAAATACAGTATTATATATAGTGTTTGGAAATATAAATATATTAATAGATAACTGTTGTTGTTATCAAATATCCCCCCATGGTTGGATTGGGACAACCATGAATTTGTCTGTTAATGAGTGAAAGAAAGGTGAGAATATAAGCTATTTGATTGGTTTCAGGAATATGAGTAAGATGAAGGTGCTTCTACTGAATAAAGTCACGTACAAAGTGAAGATCTAAATTAAAATGTTTTGTTTTGGAGTGCATGACAAAAATAGCAGTAAGGAGAGCAACTCCAAGATTATCAGTGTATATGGATGGAGTAGGAATGGGAACACATAACTCATGATGTAGATTGGTTGTCCACTTGATTTCTGCGAGGGTTGTTGCTATACTGGGGTATTCAGCTTCAGTAGTGCTTCGTGAGACTACCTTTTGTTTGTTGGATGCCTAAACTATAGGATTGAGACCAAGAAAAACTATATACCCAGTGGTGGATTTTCTATCATCCGGATCTGAACCCCAATCAACATCAGCATAGGCTTGAAGATGAAAGTGTGAAGACTAAGACCACGAGTCTAAGAGCCTACAAGGTACCTTCGAATTCGCTTCACGACCTTCCAATGATGTTGTTGAAGATGGTGCATAAAGTGGCAGACTTTATTGACATTGTAGGAGAGTTTGAGACGTGTGATAAGAATATATTGAAGGGAGCCAGCGACAGAGCGAGACAATGTCAAATGCAGTGGTTCCATCTCGAGATAAACGAGGAGAAGAGACCATGGGTGTGGGTTGAGATTTTGACAGAAGCATGTTGGATTTATGTAAGAGATCTTTAATATATTTATTTTGTGAAAGATGAAGAGAGCCATCAACTGTCCATGAAGTTTCTACACCAAGAAAGTAATGAAGTTTGCCAAGATCCTTTAGGCCAAAATGTTGTTAAAGGGAGTGAATAAGAGATTGGATAGCAGTATACAAACTTCTAGTAATGATAATATCATCCACATAAATGAGGACACATAAGGTAACATTAATCTAAGACTTGATGAACAGTGATGAATCAGATTTAGTAGATTAAAAACCAAAGGATGAAAGAACAATACTTAACTCTTGAAACCATGATCGTGGTGCTTGCTTGAGACCACAAATAGCTTTGTGGAGCTTACAAACAAGATTGGAATTTGCAGATTCAAAACCAAGGACTTGAAGCATGAAGATGTGCTTTTGTAAATCACCTTAAAGAAAAGCATTAATAATATCTATTTGATTAGTATGCCAATTATATGATAAAGCCAGGATGAGAATAATGCGTATTGTAGTTGGTTTGACTATCAGAATAAATGTTTTAGAGTAATCTAAACCTTCAAGTTGATGAAAACCTTTGGCAACCAACCTCGGTTTGTGTCTGTTGTGTAAGGTGCCATCAGGATTGTATTTATTTTTAAAAACCCACTTGCAACCAATGGGTTGAATGCTAAGAGGTAAAGTAGTTAAGGTCTAAGTTTGGTTGGCACATAGAGCTTTGTATTCTTCATGCATGACAACATACCAATGAGGTTGGTGAAAAGCATCTTTAACTGTTGTGGGAACAGAAAAAGAAATGGCACACATATTGTATGTTCTGGGTTTGAATATACCAGACTTCCCACGTGTAATCATGGGATAGTTATTTTGAATGCGAGGAGAAGATGGTGAATCTGCAAAAGAGGTTAGAGATGGAGATACAGATAAAGAATGAGTGATATCAGGAGAGACAACAAAAGAAGAAATATGAGTAGAAGATGGCATTAAAGCAAGAGTTGAAGGAGAAGAAGAGAGCACATCAGGTTCAGCAGGAGATATAGTAGAAAAATATGAGAGAAAAGGAAAAACATTTTCATCAAATAAAACATGACGAGTAATATAAATTTTACTAGTGGGTGATAAGCATAGGTAGCCTTTATGTGCAGGACTGTAACCAATAAACATGTAGATAGTGGAACAAAAAGTTAGTTTATGTTTGTTATATGGACGAAGTAAAGGATAGCATGCACACAAATTTTAAAGAAATTGTAGTTAGGTTGTTTGTTGAAAAGCCTATGATATGGATTGTCATAGTGAATGGTAGAAGAAGGTAAAACATTGATTATAGATGTTGTTGTGGTGAAAGCTTCACCCTAGAATGTCATTGGAAGAGATGCAATAGCGAGCAGAGCAAGACCCATATCAATTACATGGCGATGTTTTCTTTCAATGGAGACGTTTTGCTGATGGGTGTGAGGACATGTAAGGCGATGGAGAATTCCATGAGTAGCAAGATAAAGTTTAAAACAGATAAATTCTTTAGCATTGTGAGACTGAATATATTTGAGTTGAAAACCAGTTTGTTTTTCAGCAAATTTTTGAAAAGTTTGAAAAACAGTATATTCTTGAGATATATGTTGAAGGAGATATAGCCATACATATCATATCTGAAATAAGCATCTAAAAAAGTAATGTAGTAGAAAGAACCATTAAAAGAAGGCACATGTGTGGGACCCCAAATATCAAGATAAACAAGTTGAAGAAGTGCATTGAAACAGTAGTATAATCAGAAAATGGTAGTAGATTCATTTTTCCAAGCACGTAGGAGTCACAAAAATTGCGATTAATATTGTGAGGAACATTACAATGTTTCAATATTCTATGAATGATATTAGCATGTTCATGGCCGAAATGATGATGGCATAAAGTAAAAGTTTGTGGCAAAGATTGAACAGATGAAGTGTTGGCAGAACACTGAGAAAGTGGAACAAAGTCATCAAACACATAGAGACCATCTTTAAGACTTCCTTGAAGTAATATTTCCTTTGTTTCCTGCTTTTTGACATAACATACGTTAGAATAAAATTTAAGAAAGACATTATTGTCCAGAGCAAATTTAGAAATGCTTAAAAGATTTTTTATAATATGAGGAACATGTAAAAGTTGATTTAGAGAATGATTTGCTACTACTAAGAAAGACAGTATAGGTAGCGAAGCCAATGCGTTTAATAGGCAAGCCAACATCATACCTATGGTTACAAAATCAAAACCTGTGTAGGGAGTTTTGTTTGTGAAGAATGATTCATCATGAGTGAAATGATGGGTTGTGCCACTGTCCAGATATCAGAGATTGTCTGGAAAAAGCAGTGGTGCACCAAGAATGGAGGGTTCGATGTCATCACAAACTGAAGGAGTAAAGTGAGAGTTATTAGCACTTATCAAAGATTGAGAGGACCTATCAAAGATTGAGATGACCTATCTTATCTGTGCCAAAAACTGTCAGCAAAGTGGCCCAAAATCACTCCAGCCCCACTACCCTACTGGTTGGAGGATCCGTCCACCGATAACACCCAACGAAAACCATCCCCCTCAACTCGTGCTGCTTCAGAGGAGAGCTCGACTACGAAATCTGCGAAAACTTGCCCCTTGATCGGTCCTCGGGGCTCGTACTTTATGTCGAACTCCGACAGCTCCACCGCCCACTTGACCATCCTCCCAGCCACATCGGGCTTCTTCAGGACCTTCTGGATTGGCAAGTCAGTCATCACCAGAATAGTGAAGCTGTGGAAATAGTGGCGTAACCTTCTCGCCGAAAATACTACAGCCAGCGCGGCTTTCTCCAAGGCTTGGTATCTCACTTCTGGGCCCTGCAGCACTTTGCTGACGAAATAAATAGGCTGCTGAGCCTGATCTTGGTCCTAGGCAAGCACCGCGCTCACCGCCCTCTCAGTCACAGCAAAATACAACCTGAGAGGGGTACCCACCAAAGGTTTACACAAAACCGGCGGGCTCGCCAGGTATTCCTTTAGCTTGACAAAGGCTTCCTCGCACTCCTTTGTCCAAGCAAACTTGTTGTTCCGTCTCAGGCATTGGAAGTAGGGGTGGCCCTTCTCTCCACTGGCCAACATGAAGCGGGATAAGGCGGCCATCCGACCCGTGAGCTGCTGCACCTCCTTCACGGTAGCCGGGCTCCTCATCGCCAGAATGGCAGCACACTTATCGGGATTCGCTTCTATCCCTCTTTCAGTTAAGAGGAATCCCAGAAACTTCCCTGCTTCCACGCCAAAGATGCACTTCTCGGGGTTCAGCTTCAACCTGAACTTGGCGATTGTGTTGAACAACTCTTCCAAGTCTGCAACGTGCTTGCTAGCTTCCGGCGAGGTCACGACCATGTCATCTACGTACGCTTGCACATTCCTTCCTAGCATCGATGCAAGTACCCTGTCCATCAACCTCTGGTACGTGGCCCCCGCATTCTTCAGCCCGAAGGGCATCACCTTATAGCAGTAGCACGATCTTTCAGTCATGAAAGCGGTCTTCTCTTCATCCATGGGATGCATCTTTATCTGGTTGTACCCCGAGAAGGCATCCAGAAAACTCAGCAACTTACACCCTGCAGCATTGTCAACCAGGGCGTCTATACTTGGCAAAGGATACGAATCCTTCGGGCAAGCCTTGTTCAAATCAGTGAAGTCGACGCACATGCGCCACTTCCCATTGCTCTTCTTTACCAGCACGACGTTGGCCAGCCACTCAGGGTACTGCACCTCCCTGATATGGCCTGCGGCGAGGAGCTTCTGGGTCTCGTCTTTAATCGCCTGCCTCCTCTCCTCGTTGAACTTTCTTCGCCTCTGTCGTACTGGCCTGACTTGGTTGTCCATCGCCAGATGATGGCACAAGAAGTCGGGATCAATCCCGAGCATGTCCGAAGCGGACCATGCGAAAGCGTCCAGATGCCGCTCTATCACCTTGGCAATCTGGTCCTGGAGCTCAGTCTCCAGAGATCTTCCCAGCTTGAAGATCTTCCCCCCGATCTCCCGTTCGAGCCACTGCTTGACGGGTTTTGGTCTGGTTTCCCTGGCGATCACCGCCCTGGCGATTCCCAGCTCTCTCGCTTCCTCTGGGCGATTCCTCGCCTCTTCCTCTCGACCGGCGTCTTCTTCCCTTGCCTCAGCATCCACCATCACCACATCATTTTCGGCGGTCTGCTCTACCACCGCTGGCCTGGGCTTCACGCCGGGAGGCGGGGTGGTTGTTACATAACTTACTGACCTTTTGTTTTTTAGGCTATTCTCATAGCACTTCTTTTTGGTCAGACTTGATGGTGATTACTACCCCCTCCATAGACGGCAACTTCACCTTCATATGCCTGGTCGAGGGTATAACGCCTATTCTGTTGAGCGTGGGTCTGCCCAGCAGAATGTTGTACGCTGAAGGGGCGTTCACGACGAGGTACCTGATCTTTTCCGTCCTCGAGCCCGCCTCGTCCGTGAACGTGGTTCTCAACTCAATGTACCCCCTGACCTCCACCTGGTCACCAACAAAACCATACAGACACCCTCCATAGGGTCTCAGCTGGTCAAGGGGTAACTCCAACTGTGTGAAAGTCGGCCAGAACATCACATTTGCCGAGCTTCCTTGGTCCACCAGCACCCTGTCGACCTTCCTTCCCGCCGTGACAAGCGAGATAACGATTGGATCGTTGTCATGTGGCACAACGTCCCTGAGATCCTCTCTGGTGAACGTGATGTCCACTTCTGGCGAGTGGTCCTCAAACATGTCCACCATCATCACGGACCTCGCGTCCTTCTTCCTCTGAGATGCGGTGCATCCACCCCTCGAGAACCCCCCCGCTATGGTGTGGATCTCTTCGTGGGTGGGCATCTCATGCTGCTGGGCCACCCCTCCTGCTGGCTGGGAGCTCGACGCACCCCCCGTCCTCCTATCCAGCAGATAATCATTCAAAAAACCACACTTGACCAGATCGTCGAGCTGGTACCCCAGCGCCAAGCACGAGTCGACGGTGTGGCCAAACCCCTGATGGAACTCACACCAGGCCTCTGGTCTTGGTCCCAGCACCTTATCTCCCACCTTCTCAGGCGCCTTAAGCCTGGCTGCGATGTTGGGGACGGCGATCAGGTCCGCCAGCCCCATAACAAACTTATGCTTCGGCGGGCGGTTGTACTCCCTGGGGCACCCTGGGCCCCTGCCCTTGTTTTTCTTTGGGTCATAAGGATGGCGGGTCCTCTGATCCCTCTTGGCGGCGGCGGTCTCCAGCACCCGCTGTGGCCGGATACCTGTCTGAGCTCGTGGCCTAGCAGGTGTGATAAGTGTCTAATTTCAGTAATATTTTATATTAAAATATAGGCACTTATGAGGATTTATTGCTAATTTACATATAAAATAATCCCTAATTTATGAATTTATACCTTTTTACATTTTTTAT
>Ga0123342_1002515_pt1 | contig 30474 bp, 10 predicted proteins | sample Turbeawhitnodule_FD_89960 | JGI IMG/M metagenome (GOLD analysis project Ga0123342, IMG submission 89960) | Root nodule microbial communities of legume samples collected from Mexico - Turtle bean Mexico white nodule | ecosystem: Host-associated > Plants > Roots > Nodule | place: Mexico: Nepantla... | reverse complement strand
TGGTTCAAGAAGCAACTTGGACTTTTGCATATTTGGCCCATTCACAAAGTAGATGCTTCCTCCGGATAATTTACTCTAAAAACACAAAATTAACAATAATAATAGTTAAGGCCCAAATAAACCCAATTATAAGAATATTAATTAAAACAGTGGATTTATTTATTATTATAGTCCAATAATATATGAATAAGGCTAGTGAGTGTGAATAAATATATGCTCATCAGATCCATTCTACTAATCAGACTCAATGAGGTTAGCCCATTAAAATAATATAAATAACACACATCTCAAGGAGAAAGATACGTCATTTATTACTGTGCACCTATCTGAATACCGATCACCCGCTTTACTGACTTGAGCGTCGGAGTGCCTTCCGCAGGTACCCCATTCGGTGTTCACCCAAGATCGAGAGTCGAAGTAGAAACACGAAGACGAGAAGGACCTCAGTCAAGCACCCAGCAACCTGCTCGACCGAATGAGGAAGACGAAGATTTCAATAGTTCTCTAGGCTCCATTTCCCCAGCAGGAACAACAATGATTTTTTTATGGTCCAAAAGCTTATTTTTTACTATAATGATGTTTAAAAAGTTTATCTATGTCATTATACTCGTTCAAATAAAATTCCCTTATTAAATTATTTTTTATCAGAAAAAAAGACTTTCCAAAAAATATGAGTACTAGAATTCGATTAGACCTCTCAAAATGTTTTTAATGAACTTGAAACGTCGATCTCCTATACACCGATCCAAATCAATGACTAGATCTGTCAGAAACCGATAATCTCCCAGAATCCAAACTATCGAGTCTTCCAAGAATCAAACTACTAGGTCTCTGTAGATCAGAACTACCATATCTGTTTCTAACCAATTTACTTAATTCACCCATAAGACATAATACACATAAAACAAAATCACAATTTTCTATCTAGTCATTTAAAAATATTAAATTATATCAGATCATTCAACTCATTTTTCCAAGATGTGTGATAATACATAATTATTAAATATTATTATATTAAGATTTCCTTATTGATGTAGATATCTAAAAAGAAATTAGTGTTTGGCTGTGTTGCTAATAAAAAATGGAAGGTGATGGAAATAGTGGTGACGTATTTTGCAGGAATAGAAGGATTATAGGAAGTGGAGCACGAAACAAAACTTGGTGCCCAAGCAAAATTGTTATAGTCATTCGACTTTTAGTTAACACAAGTGGGGGGAGGGAGATGTTGATATTATTGTTCGGGTGTGCACTATAGACAATTGACAAAGATTTGCAACCAATGGTGAGAAAGTCAAATAAAGCTTATTAATGCAAAAGATTAGTACAATTATTATAACTCTTCAAACGACCAAGAGAAAGAAAATCAAAGTTGAACAAGAGATTTAGAAGGACAAAATTCACAATTGTTATGTTTCTCCCTTCTCTTTCTCACTCCCATCATCACAACATCATTAATTCTCCCTATAACTGGGTTTGGGACCCATTTCTTCTTCACCCATACCTAACTATTTCACTTCACTCCTTCACCATTATTACTTCTACCTCCATACTTTATTCTCACCAATCACTCAACATTTTCTCCTCTTTCACCGCTCGATGCACGCCACGTGTCCCCTTCAACACTCTCCATGCATGGACCAGTAGCTGCCCAAACATTTTACCATGCACAAGTTCAGAATTTCAAAGAAAATTGAAAATGAATTGCTATAATTATGGACACTAGGTTCATTGGGAGGGAAAAATCAAAAGTCATAAGCATGTGAATCATATCTGAGATTCTCAATTGTCTGCATGAACCACCTACACAGTGCTTTGCACACACATGATCAAACCTACACTGATACAAGATTTAAAATCAGATAAAAAAAACATTTAAATTAATATTTTTAGTATTTTTTTTATTCACTCCATACAAACAAAATCGGCTTTTGAGATAGCCATGATATTAAAAAAAAAATTGGATGCGAAGGGCTAGTGTAATAATTAAGAAAATGTGTGAATAACATGTATTTACTGCATGAGTTTAGTATAGTTGGAAAAAAATTGAATATAAATTAAATTAAAAAATAATGGAAGACGGAATAAAGAGATATCATATTTTATGAATGGAAAGTGAATGATTTATTGCCTTGTAGGGGTATGGTATGAAATGGAAAGCTTCCTAACCGCAGAAAAATATCCTAACATACATTTATAATATTAATCCTACGTATTGGATACAGTATGTTTATGGAACAACCAACACGTGTAGAAACGGGTCCTACTTGTGAGAACCGGAAATTTTTATTTATTTGAGTATTTATTTATTAAGGAAGTGGTGAGAGAGTGAAGTAGTGAAGGAAATGGGATACAGCTAGGTGGGAGTGGGGTAGGGTACCCTAAACAGTGTGCACCTTTCTTTGCCTCCTCTTCTCTTGACTACCAAAGGGTCCTTCCCTTGGCCCCACATACTCCCCTTAACTCTACCACCTTTATACTTTTTTAAACTATTTTGGTCAAATTTTACATAAGGGTTTGTTTGGAGTGCTATGAAAGTGGAAAAATAAATAAAAGAGAAAAAAATAGAGTGAAATTAGTAGAAAAGTATTCTTAATTTTATTTTAATAAGGATACAAATTAAAATGAGTAAAAATGGTTAACTAGGAAATAGATGAATTTTAAATTTTAAAAATAATATTAAAAAAATGTTATAATTAAGATACACCAAGATATTCAAATTAAAAATGACAATTGCCAATAAATTAAAAGATACTATTCACTAGTATTCAACAAAGTCAACAAGTACTTCATCTACAAATTGACATAATATCATGCGTCATCAATATTTATACATAATGAAGTCACAACACAATTCTTAATCAATTGTCTTGGATTTGAGCATTATGGATCTTTGCCTTCCATTTTAAGTTGTTGAATCAAATTACTCAAATTATAAGATTATATCTTTAGGTATAATAAATTATATCTTATGCTCATTAAGGGTTATAAAATTATTTATTCGTGATTAGTTGTTATTATTCATTATCATTTAAATCAGTTTTTATTTTAATCTTTTTTCTAATTCACTAATTTTGTTTGGAGTAACAAAAAAAGTTTTTACATAATAAATACTATTTCCCCCTATATACACCTTTAACCTTCAAAGAAGTATTTCATAAAAATAACTAAAATCAGGGGTATTATTCAGAAAGAGAAATAGTATAATGTTAACTCTATATAAATTTGTTAAAATTTAACACCGTTTTAATGAATAGTCTTTCTTCTCCTGGTATTCTCTGCAACTTTAATTGCCTTTATAAATAATTTGCTTCTCAACAGATGTAGTTATTTCCTTCCATGGCATTGCATAAGTCACTACTAAGACCAAAAAAAACTACAGGCTAAATTAAAGACAAATTAATCCCATTAAACTAATATAATAAAAGAAACGTCAACAACATGAATAACGGCAAATTAGTGTAAATCAAAATTAATAAAAACATGTGTAGCTACCATTTTGCATAATACCATTAGTTACTTTAGCAGAAGTTTTGCATAATATAACTGATAAAGAAAACTCTTAATATCAAAATTCTAGTTGATATTCATGGTTTGAGAACCTTTGGACGGCTCTTAGCAGCACGGGAAAACCCAAAGATTCTCTCCCCTTTCAGTGGACTACTCTCTCTAAGAACAAATAAATATAACAGCATATCCACCCAGAAGATACAATTTCTGAGATCTCACAGAAACTAATAAAACTTAATCATAATCATAGCAAAACTTTTAATAAATATTGTAAAATTATTCCTATGGAGTTCTGCAAAACTTAGGCACAAGGTATGTTGAGGGGCTCCTCGGTCCAACCAGCAAACTCATCAGCACAGAAATCGCCAAAATCGAAATCAGGAAGCTCACTAGGCTCATTGTCATCAAACCCATAAATGTTGATATCTTCCAAGCCACCAAAATCATCAAAACCTTGACCATAATCCTCAAATGATACAAAATCAAAATCAAGTCCAAAGTCTGGCTCAGTCCCAGACGGAAGAGCAGCAGCAGTAGCACGGTCGAATGGTGATGGCGAGTTCAAAAGACTCAAATCTGGAATTTCAAGTTCAGCTAATTCAGCAACCAAATCATTAGCCTCTACAGCTTCTTCATTAGAAAGATTACCCTTGTCAATGGGTTTGGAAGCTGAAGAATCCAACTCAAGCACAGAAGAAGGTGATGGATGTGACAGTACACTATCCGAGTCATCAAAGGTAGTAGAAAACTTCTCAGACACAGACACGGCAGCAGCAGCATCTGAAGAGTTACAGCATATACTCTTATCAGAAGTTGTGGGCAAAGGCTCAGAAACATTTTTGTAGGCTCGGGCCTTAGCCATGGCTTCAAACTCAAGCCGTCTGGCCTCGTAGGCTTCAGAGGCCTCTTCTGCAGTGTTGAAAGTACCAAGCCATATGCGGGTACTCTGGAAAGGGTCACGAATCTCAGCAGCCCATTTACCCCATTTTCTTTGCCTAACACCTCTGTATTTCCCAGAAGTGTTCCTCCTCGCTGATGGGGTTTGGGTCAAAACCCTCTTCCTACTCTGGGGTTGACCTTCAATGCAAACCTTCACCCTCACTGCATTGATGTTGCTATTCACCTCGAAGGAAGTGGTTTCGGGAGAGGTGAAAGTTTGAGGAAGAGGGGGAAGAGGGATCTCACAAAGGCTTCTCTTTGTTTTTTTCTGTTTCTGCATCCACTCTGACTCATCGTCGGATGAATCAGTGGCATCAGGATCGTCGTAAACTATACGAAGTTTTCTCATCGATTTGGACTCCTGCAGGGAGTGGCAAGGCTTCTGCTTCGGTTTAGAAGCCGGTTGTTTCCGAGACTCGGGCATGGTAGAAAAAAACGAGGAAAAACCCTCCAAAAACCCCTCAGAAAAACCAGAGAACTGAGGAAGACCGAAAAGAATGAAAGAAAAAAGAAAATCGAGGGAACGGAAGCCAGCACCAAAAGGGATGAAGAAAAACTCTCAATGTCTCAAGTGAAATCCCCTCTTAAGAATATGAAAAGATAAGAAAATCTCTGTATATGAAAGCCCCCGTAGCACTCCACTCCGCAACAAGTCCTGTTCCAAAACCAGAAGAAGAACATCAGACCAATACCAGAAAACAAAGACAAAGAAAAAACAAACACCAAACAAACAAACCTTTTTGGCCTCAATCGCATTGAAACAGATGGCTTCACGCTATTATGACTGAGTATGCCGCGTAGCATACACCAAGAGGCAAACCCAGAGAACACAAACTCAGATAGAATCAAAAAGAGAGAAAAAGAAACATAAACAATAGAGAGCTTCAACGGAGCCCCAATTACTGCCAGAATAAATCCAGACGACATAAATCCACCGCTTGCCTGCCCTTTTTTTGAAGACAGATCCTCCGAGAAACGCAGAAAAAACGCTCTCTTCACCGTCCAGTAAGAAGAGAAAAGAGAATCAACAAGCCAGAGATGCAGATATATATAACAAAAAAACAAAACCAAAACCAAACTACTATGCCTCACTCCTGAGATAAAAGAGAGAGATTACAAGTATATGGACCAGATTTTATCTCCCCAACATCAAATAGAGTTTTTTTTTTTATCGATCTGATAAATAAATTTATATAAAATAGCCGACCCTGGTACGACAGAGGACACAGTGAGTGCAAATCTCCATACAACATGAGCAGACCAAGAATTTTTTTTAAAGGAGAGAGAAAAAGACATTGCATAATAACGATAATAATAATAATAATGGTGTTTTAATCAGATGAGATTCTCGAGGTGGAAAAAGAAAATGGACGGAGAAGATTGAAAGAACAGGAAATTTACCTTGTTTGTTTTTGGTGAGACGGAGGAAGCTAGTCTGTCTTTCCCTCTGTCTCTCTCTTGTGTCTGTCTGTGTCTGCGATCTTGGCAGTGGTTTCTCTCACACTGAGTGGCCCCTCTCTGCTCTCTTTTTCTATTCTACACACCCATTCGCTTCTTTCTTCTTCTTTTTTATCTACGGTCAAATTTTCGCATTTATTGGGCCCGAGTAGGTAAAACATATAAATATTAATCCTCCTAAAACATTTTATTTATTTCCATTATTATTATATGTGTAGCTGGCATTGGGCTCTGTGAGTGTGAAACACTGCGCATACATCAACCATGCATGACCCATCAACATGCTACATGTGTATCATGCCCTCATAATGTAACGTCTTCCTTAACTCTCTCGGAATCCGATGCTTCTGTTTCCCACGCGTCAATCCAACGTACAGGATTATTCCGTTACCAGGATCTCACACACGGTGAATCACACGCGCCCTTATGAGAGACTGGACCAAGGGACTCTCTGACATGCAGCTTTTTACGCCGCCAAGGGTGACTAACCAAAGAGCGCTTCAGTTGCCTACAAAAATAATAACTAATACCGTTTATTATATTTACCGGAATTGCTAATATTGGTGCATTCCTGATCTCTCAGTAAACTAATAAATGATATCTCATTTAAATTTAGAGGAAAAATAAATAAATAATAGCAATACCAACAATAAAGTAGTTGTATTTTTACTGTGATACTGTATTCTTCCAAGGATTTTGTTTGATTTTTTCAAAATACTTTTTGCTTTTTCAAAATAACTTTTTAATATACTATCTACTGAAGATATTTTATCTTATTATAATGGGTATTTACAATTTTATTATATTAAAATATTATAATTTAAAAATATATATAATTTTACTATTAATATAACTTTACTAATTTTATGAATAACTAATTGAAAACATGGAAATAATATAATTTAAAAAGTATATAAAATTTTATAATAATAATAAAATAAAAAATCTGTGACGCTATTTTTAAAGTATAGTTATTTAATTTTTATTATAACTGTTTTTTTTTTACACATTTTTTTTCTATTTTATCTTTATATCAATATTTTATTTTAATTATTTTATTATTTATAATTACTTAAATTTAAAACTATAAGAAAAAATAATATTAAATTTAAAAGAAATTGTAATATATTTTAAAAGAAAAAATTATGATGGAATGCTTGTCTTAATTACTGTGGGAAAATTAGGTTTACAATTACTCATATTTTTCGTGAAGGAAATGCGTGTGCTAATAAGTTGGCTAATTTAAGATTTTTTTCACAGAGAACCTTTTATTTGGTATAATAGGCTTCCACCTTGTCTATTCTTAAATTTTTTTATGAATAGGTATAATCGTTTTTGTTAACATATGGGTTTTGATCTAGTCCCTCCTATTTTTGTATTTTCTTTTTCTTTTTTCTCTTTTCTTTTGTTTAATAATATTTTTTTCATGTGATGATAAATGATTGTTGTTACTTGAGGTGTCAGCCTAAAAACACCAGTGCACCTATGGATATACTGTGAAAAACATAGTCAACATAGTTAAATTTACAAATATAATGTAATTTACAAATGTCATGCAATTTGGTAAATTTACAAATAATAAGTTTATTTTTAAGTTTACAAATGACATGCAATATGCTAAAATAACTTTAAAAATGTCATGCAATATACTTTTTATCACTTTTATCAGTAAAAAAAATATATTAAACAAATTCAAATTTATAACACAATAAACATAATTATATTTAAACCAATTACATCATCTATTTCATTCTCTCATTCTCAATACTCGTAAATCACTAATTTTGATTTGTTGTTACCGTTTTTTTTAAACTAATATAGTGTCATTTCGTAAAAAGCAGTTATCAATTTTAAATTTTAAATGTGAAGTAATGGTTTGTTAGATGTGGAAAAAAAATCATATCTTCATCTTATTTAAAAATTACAATTTTTTATCTATTCTTATCATTTGGTTTACATCATTTGGTTTATATCATTTGTTTACGGTTAATAAATGTCTTACAATATATTATATTTTATTATTTGTATATAGTAGAGATTTAAGTAAAATTCCATAAATATCTTCTCAATATAATTTATTTTTTTATAAAAATAATAAATTTAAAATTTGGTTTTATTGATATGAATAGTTAATTATTTGATTTTTACTTAAAAATTTAAAGAATTTGGATACTTAGGATCCATCAATAATCTAAATAAATGACAAATTACAGGTAAACTAATATTATTCACATATTATTATTTAAAATCAAATAAAATAATATTATTCACATATTTATATTAACCGTGTAGATTTATAATTTATTTTAATAAATACGAATATATTATATTCATATATAAAAATGACTCCTTTTTTATATGTAAAATTTAAGAACGATATTATAGTTTAGTTTCGTTTTGAAAACTGTTTTTCAAAACAAAATTATATAAATTATTTAGTTTTTCTGTTTTTTCTACTGAAAATTTGTGATTTACCAAACAACTTTCTGTTTTTTCTTTTTTCACTTTCATTATATTTTTTTGTTAATTTTTATTTATTTCACATTGTAATTCAAATTTTATTTTTCTTATAAAAATCGAATAAATCATAATACTTGACAATTTAAATTGATAAAAATATAAAAATAATAAATAATAAATAAAATAAGAAAATGTATATATATATATAAAAATAGATAGTTTGATATTTAAAAGATACGAATACATATATATTTATATTTTATTTTAATATATATAAATACAGATATGATAATACATATATAATAATAAAAAATAAAAAAATCAGATATACACACTGCTAATATTAAACAAAGAAATTACTTGATATTTTATTAAATGATAAAATTAACTAATTAAAATATGATACTAAAACAAACAGTACATGTTATATACCATAGCATACATGTTATATTGAAGAAATCAACTTCGTCCTTAAACAGAAAAAAAAATTAAAACTATTTTATATCAATATCTTCTAAACTAATATATGTTTAAAATATTTAATACTATACAATACATTGAAAATAAAAGAATATACACTAAATTAACACTAATATATTAAAAGAAACAAAGCACATGGTAAAAAAAAATCCCCAAAATAAACTTACTTTTGTAAATATGTATTATTTTAAATAAATAAATTAGAAAAAATAAACAAATTAAAACTGGTCATTTGAAAGATGGAAACTCTCATTTCAAAATTGCTTTCTTTTATTTGAGACATAAATAAGTATTTTTATAATCACTTAATACATTAAACAGAAGAAAAAACATATAACTATTTTTAAAAATTAGTATTTATCTATCATAAGTTTTAAAAAAATAGAAAAATATTATCTTTAAATTAAAAAAAAAGTAAATGTTAAAAATAAATTCAGATTAGTATTACCTTATCCAACATTTTTTTTAAACGGAGGTGTTAATATAATTGTGTGTAACAACTTGTAACATGTCGTTACTTTTCTTAAAAAAGACTATTCATGATCGAACTCAAATATTATATATTTTGGTTGAATAAAACTGTTGAAAGTTTAAAAATTAAAAATAAAGACAGAAATATAATCTAAAATATTAATGAATTTTATCTTAACATAAGCAGGAACAAATTTGAATTAAATTATATTAATTTTAAAATAAATTTAGGATAAATTAATTGAAAAATTACTTTATTTAAACATATATTACATTAATTAAAAGATTCATATATTTATGATACTATAACATAAAATATAAACACTAGCAAAATTATATGGACAGAAAATAATTTTGAAATAAATGATATTAATATCTGTACATATTAATTTATAAAATTGTTATATTTTAATTGTTTTTTATAGTGTATTGAATATATTAATTTAGGAAATTACAGTATCTCAATATAGTTGAAAAAAAAGTAAATTTTTAAATATCTCAATATAGTTGAAAAAAGAGAGTAAATTTTTAAAGATGAGAATGATGTTAAAAAGTGAAAAAAAAAATCTATTTCAAGTTTGTTAAAATAGCATAATTAGTGAAACAAGGTTTATCTTTAAAACTTATTTTCCATTTCAACCAACAAGGACTCTTTTTCCATTTCAACAAACAAGGACAAAATTAGAATGACAGATTATGTATATTGAAATAAGTAAATAAATAAAAAAAGTGGAAGAGATATAAGATTAAGGCCCAATATATTTTATTTTAGTTCATTTTGAAATGTTCACTTTCTAGTATACATTATCTCTTCAACAAAACAAGTTTTTTATCCTTAAATTCTTTCTCAATTAGGATCTTCAGAAGTTGGTGTATGGTAGATTAAATTGGATGAAGCAAAAGTTGATTCTATAGTACTTTAAGTAATTTTCTGTTTCTGTTCTTGAATGAATGGTTAAGAGGGGTGTTGGGAAGCTTACTTTGATGCTTTAGAGTAGTTCTAAAGAAGTTGTTAGATCAAGCTCTTTCAATCTAAGAAAGGGGAGCTAAAAATGTCCTTTTACAATAATAATAGTTGTTTGATTGTATACAATGTATAGAGATTGTTCAAAAATGATTTTTCATGGTATAATTATTAGTTTTGTTGTTATGGGATATTAATAACATAATATTTAGCTTATGAATGAGTTTGGGATGGGAGGAATCTTGATAGGGTTAGAAAATAAATAGAAATATTGTTAGGAAGTTATTTAGGAGTGCTATAAGATTGAATATTGTTTGAACGACATATGATCATTGGAGTAAAGTCTATGTACTGAGTAATTATTACATTTGTCACTATACATTGTTAAAGTGACGTGTTGCTAAAGTGTTGGTTTAGGTGCTAAGTGATGTGTTTAATAGTTGAAGCATTATATTGGATGCTTAAGTGAGGCTAAGGCAGTGTGTACATGTCAAGAGTTTTTGTTAATGTATAACATGGGTTTTGTGCCCTCAAAAGTTGATCTCGCTCAAGCAATAAAGACAACTAAAGCAACAAGAAAAGGTTGAAGAGGTCTTTGCATTTTACAAGTGGAATTCACTTAAGAGTTGGTTGTAAGGATCAAGTGACAAGGTGGTCGTGAGAGCAAGGAGAAACTTTAGAAGTTGTTATTCTTAGTTTCTATTTCGCTCAAATAGTTGATGTGTCACTTAAATAAATATAATTATTACCTAGTGTATGATGATAATGTCACTCAGACCGATTATATGATGGGATGATGATGTTGCTTAACACTTTTATACATATTATTTAAAAATATGGTGTATAAGAGGTAAGATCGAATTATATACTCGATAAATATATATTTTATTTTAAAATACAGTGGATTGTGGATCTTAAATGAATCGCTCGCATACATGCGTGCGTGTATATATATACATGTTAGTATTTTTTTTACGTATGTTAATTATAAAAGAATAAAAAATCTTCTTCAAGTTTCAACTTTCAACTTTTCACTATGAGAAGTCTTATTTATATTATTATACCCGTAAAATATAAGATACAAAGATAGCCACACCCATCAATAACAACATAACCATACCAATATTATTTACAATGTGTTCTAAAAAATATATTGTACATGTGAATGTTTGACTAAACATATCACATATGTATATTATTACTATTACTATACATACACACAATACAGGTACATGCTCTCATAACTATGGCGCCACTACCACCATCATTAAAATAATATCGCTTTAAGTAAATTTATCTTAATTAACTAACATTACCTCTTAAAACTAAGGAACACCTTAAGAAATACTTGCGTGACTTATATATTTATTTTTTTTATAAGTTGATTTTATCTCTTTCTTGTTAAAAAACTTATGTTTGTATCTCTTTTTTTTTTCTTGATTTGATATAACTGCGATTAACTTTGAGAAGTGGTTTTAGTTTATAATATCTTGCATTGAAGAGAGAACTATGTTATTTGAATTTTTACTTGAGCAACGCCAAACGGGCTTGTGCCAACGTGGACTCTAGCTAACAAATGACTCGATCTGACGGAATTAATGGAAGAATATAAGGCGTTACCACTTTCCTGCATCTTTTTTATATAAAATGCCAAACACGTCCTCACTTTTTGTTAATAATCGGTGTGGGGAACTTACTTTTCAGTTTTTGTTGGGGAATGCTTTAAGAAGAAGGTTTAAATACTAATTAAATCATTTTATTAGAACTTAGAAAGAATAGAAGAAAATAGTCAGTTAGTGTAAACTGAAAAGAAAGAAAAAAAAAGAACGTGCAGAGATAGTGTCTTATTCATTAGGGTTGTGAATAAATAAGTTGGTGTGGATCATGTTGGTTCATGTCTGAGCAGTATTTAATGGTATTAACACGAGGAGTATTAGAAGATCACGTGATGCGAGCGTGTGTGCAGATGGAGAGTGTGTGGTGCATAATTGGGTGTCCCTTATTCTCAGTAAGATATTTTTCTCTTCACGTGACGCATGCCATGGTGCTCCATGCACATGATGCGATGCATGCATGGATGATGATGATGATGGTGTTTGACCAATGAGTGTGGGGTGGGGAAAAAGAAGGAAGTGAGAGCATGTGGGATACGGAATGAATGAGTGAGTGAGTGAGGAAGTGAGAAAGAAGTGGTTGCTTCCATTTCCCGCCAATAGTGCCTACGTGGAACCCACGGACATGTTTGGCGCCAAAATGTCCCAAAGACGTGGGACACGTGGTGAGTGATGGGACAAGTGTCCTTCTTAGGTGGGTGCGTGGAAAGTGCTGCTGCCGCTCCCTTTTGCCCAAGCTAAATACTCACACACTTCTGCTGACGTGGCCTTCAATATTTAATATGCCAATCCTAACGTCACTGTTTTCTTTCCACCCAACCCTCTCTTTCTACACTCTACATACCTACTACGTACAACCTACACTCTACACTATCTATACACTACACTCGCAACTACTCCAACAAAGATAATTCATCCTTAATTCTATTAATTATTCTTATTTTTTCAATTTTCTTACTTTTTTAAATTATTTTATATCGTATTGTTATTTTATCTATGTCTTTCACATTTATGATTTACCATGTAGTTTAACTAATTCGATACGAGATTTACGTTATGGAATACCGTACGTTCAAGAGCTTTTATACCATTCTGTGGTATTAAAAAATTGTTGGCAGTATAAAGTAGTTAGATACGACTTTAATTAAAAGAACAAAAATGTGTATTTTAAAAAGTCAGTTATTCACACATAAATAAACAAATTTGTAATGCTTTATAGCCACCAAAAAGTATCTCAAATCAACAATATTCAATCACGTTATTGAATCCACAAGAAAGTAACTACTATATCATCGTGTAACACTGATATTTGATGAAGGAATCGCAATGAAATAAAAATATTATTTATGTAATAGTCGGTAAAAACTATATTGGTATAACTCTATATATAATTAGTTACTTTTATATAAAATAAATATATTTTAAATATTCAATTTTTTTTAGATGTTATCTGTTTCAGAAAAACTTTCAGTCTTCCAACAAGTTTCGTGACCAAAGTATCTAATTGAAATTTTAAACTATGCTTAGTAAAAAATATTTTTTAATCTACAAAAATAAATTTTATTTCTATAAGAATTCAAATAAATACATATTTTATACAAATTTGCATTTATAAATTGATTTTTTTAGTTTAAACTTAATTACTTTTTACCAAATAAGTTAACTTGTCAACTTTTTCACAAATGGATAAAATAATATTATTTTAATTATTTTTATAAATATATTTTTTTAAATAATAATAATTTATAGATAGATTTACATATAGATATATTCTTGAAAACTTTTTAAATGAGAAAATCTAAGAAAGATTTAGTTATAAAAAATTACTTGGACTAATTTTAATATGTAAGCATTGATAGAATAATTTATTATTTTTAAGAATAATGAATAAATGGTTTATCATCCATAAAGTTAAATGGATGAATTTAAATAGATATTTTTTAAAATATTTTTGTAATGGATAGATTATATATATATATATATATATATATTTATCAAAACTAAATTTAAATTAGTTGAAAGTATTTTATATTTCTTCTAATTTTCAAAACCTTTCACAAAATATCTACAGTCATAACCATATTTTATTGATTTTTTTTATAAAAAAACAGATATTTTAAAAACCTAAAAATCTTAGAATAATAAATAATAAATGTCTAACACTTTATTTCATATTCACTAAAATTTGTTATTAAAATATTATAAGTTACACGCCTTACATATAATATTCAAAGTCTAACAAGTTTAAAAAGTCCAACAGAAAGCAAATTTATTCGATTTTTTATTAAACATGAAAAGAAGATTTCATCTTAATAACATGTAATTCACTTAGTAAAATATAATTTAAGAAAGTAAAACTCCAAATTTAATTGGAATACACTACCTATATATATGGTATGCAAATTCCATACTTTAAAATAAGCTTACTGATATGATTTATATTCAAAAAAATTATTTTTTTCTTTTTTCTTTTATATTTTATATGTATTTATATTATGATAAAGAATTAATTAACTCCTAAATTAAGGATTAAAATCCAATTTAGAATTTTGAAGAAAATTAATATAATTTCAGATATTTTTAAAACGATTTAATGTAATTTTTTAAATTTTTCCTTGACAATTTCTATGTTCTTATTCCATTTAATTATTTTAAAAAAGTTGGCATCATTGTATCTTAAAAAAATAGAATAAAATTAAACTTTTTCTAAATTTTTTTGAAAAACATATTGAATTTTTAAAATTTAGAGGATGAAATTAATTTTTCACACTTAGAACTACAAAAAAATAATTAATTCTACAATTAATTATTTTGTCAAAAGCTGTGTATTATCTTAATCAACCAATTTTTTTTAATTGATATTACTACTTTCTCTTTTTCAAAACAAGAATGAATAAAATTTTAATTTTTTTAAAAAACTAAGAAAATAATAAATATTAATTTAATGATTTGAACAAATTTACTAAATTACTTTTATCGTTACGCACTACCTTAGGATTAATTTAATTGCATTAATTATTTTTTAATATATAATAAATAAAATACTTAATTTTCAGTGAAAATATAAAACGTCACTTCAAAATGACTTTTTAATATAGAGGCGTTACTTATTTTGAGAGAATACTTTTGTTTTGAATTCCGAACTTTTCACCTCCCAATAATTTTTCCAACTTCCAATTAACTTTTTAACTATCAATCAACTTTTGAATTAGTATTTTTTATGTGAAACAGAGCCATTGTTTAAGAACAAGCTTTCAGTGATTAACGTGATTACGAAGTTCTCTAAATGATTGTCCCGTCTAATACTTTAAGAGCCATCGTTTCAAGATTAAGCTTTCGGTTATTAACGTAATTAGGAAGCTGTCTAAACCATTTTCTTGTCTAATATTTTAGTTTATTCATGTCCACTACATTGGAGTGCACTTTGCTTATTCTTCCATTAATCATTATAACTACTTTAAATAATAGCTGCACTCATTCAAACAAAACAATTCAACAAAAAATAGATAATTTCACAACTCTAAATTAGAACTGAAACGTGTTTAAGGGAAGTTTATTAGCTATGAAGATAGAATAAACCTCTTAAATAATATATTCGTGTTAGATACACGTATCGGACATCGATACTTGTAAGACACTCATAAGATATGTATCGGTGAAGTGTCTAGTTCAAAAAATATTTGTTGGATTTATGACAATTATAACATAATTTCAACACAATTTTAAAAATGATAAATACATTATTTAAAAAAAAACTCAAATTTATTGTATATATTTTTAATATAATTATAAAAATAAAGTACAAATACATTAAACTAGCCATAAGAAACATCTTTCTTGTTAAAAAAATTGAAACATACTTATGCACGTAAATTTTTATTGACAATTTATATAATTCATAATTACATAATATATAGATTTGTGTTCTCTATCTTACATTTTAAAAATTATACAATAAGTTTGAGTATCTATCATGCATGGTGTATTAGTGAAGAACGGTAAAAGGGTGAGAGAAATCATAATTTATTTATGTAGAAAAAAACATAATTGAACTTTTTTTTTTAAAATTATAAGAATTTGGTACTTTATTAAAATTGTCATTTATACAAACGATTCAACAACACATGGTGTATCACAAAATTTGGATTTTGGCTAGAGTTTCGTTTTTGTTGTTGAAAGTAACAACGTTGAAAAGTAATTTGGGCTTTTGGTCGTCTATTAGGTGAACAAACATCTAATTAAAAGAAAAAAAAGACTTGTGTTTCCGCCGACAGAGGTGTCATATTTGCAATTGACCCAATTGGGAGTTTTGGACTCATTTTGAACTAATGTGTTTTTATTTTTATTGCACATCTTTCTTCAATCTTTGCTCATTAAATTCGTGTGGTATCAAGTCATGTCTTTTATGAGTAATTATGCTAACCCATCTCTGTAATACTTTTATATTTTGGTTCTAACTTTTAAAGTTTTGATCTCGTTTTAAAAATGAAAATGAAATTTATTTAAAGAAATTTTAATTTAGATATAAATCATATTGGATTTTCCATCTACGCAAAACTAAACTTTTGTAACGACTTTTCTTTTCCAACACATACTAATTGTTAATTTAACTATTTAATATTCTATATTATATCGTCATGTATAATTATATTTTTTTCACACTTCATCAGTAAAATTAAGATATTATATCTATAATAATTAAGTTTCTAATTAGTTTGAACCTAATTTAAATTCTATAGTGTTTAAAAGACCCTCAGCATGATATACTAGAATATAAATAGAGAAGGAACAGCTTAATACTTCCACATCTCTTCTTCCTCCAAAACTAATAACACTTACAGAAAAGATAATTGACAGAAAGATAAAAAGTGTTCATTGAGATGAAACAATCTCAACTTATGATCCCATCTTCCAGGTGACAGCAAAATTTTTACCTAGAGGAATATTCAATCTCTTCAATCCTACCATCAATATCTTATCTCCATCTCCATGTCCAAATAAGTAATTATGTTGACTTGTACTAACTTCCACACTTAAGATGTTCATCTGTTTTTCTCCATCAATCTCAATTTCAGTTAGTGTTCCATTTCTGCTTAATCCCAACACTTTTATTGTGTCAATAACCCAACCTTTATCTAGAGCAAACTTGCCCTCTTGAACTTCTGACCAAACTTTCACGTTTCCTTCTTTGACAGTTGCATGGAAATCAATGTAGGTTGAAAAGCCACTTCCAAGTTTCATTTCTGGAAGCTCATCATCGTCAAGGAAAAGCTTCCCTTTGGCTACTCCATCAGTTGCACCAGCCGGGAAGGTCACAATGAGGCTGAAGGGTGTCATTCTAGCATCCTTAGATACCATTCCACCCTGTTGCATTGGAAGAATGGTATTCTGATACAAATGCACATTGACCACATGCAGAGGTGCATCAAGGGTAACATAGTTCCCATCTTTTGATACAATTGTCTGTGTCAAATCAAACAAACTGTACCACGTTCCAGGAGGGAAAAGGGCTTTAACTTGTGTTATTCCTTGCTCTAGCACGGGAGAAATCATTAGACTGCTCCCTAGTAAGAACTGCGTGTTGAGGTCATAACATTCAGTGTAACTTGGAAATGAGAAGAAAAGAGGCCTTGCGATTGGTGCTCCACTATTATGTGCCTCATAGTTCAATGTGTATAGATAAGGGAGGAGCTTATACCTCATACCTAAAGCATTTCTAGCAGATTCAGCTACTGATTCCCATTGGTAAAGCTCCTGTCTTGGGGAGTAGAAGTTTGCATGGTCTCTTGAGAAAGGGTAGAAGGCACCAACTTCAATCCATCGATTGCAAAGCTCTTCTGTGGGAGCTGGATAGAAACCACATATGTCTGAACCAACCATTGGCACCCCAAATATTCCAAAATTGAGCATTGTGGATATTGAGTACCTTAAGTCCTCCCATGTGCCCTTATTGTCACCAGTCCAATGTGCAACATATTTGCCTGAACCCACATAAGTGGAGCGAGACAATATGAAAGGCCTTTTTCCTTGAAGCCCCTGAAGAGCCTTGTGAGTTGCAATTGACTGAGAGAAACCATAGATGCTGTGAGCATCATACTCCAAAACACCGTTATAGTGAACTGCACTAGTGGCTATAGTTTTGAAGCCTATAGGAGCCTGTACTCCTGAAGCGTTGATTTTGTAGGGAGGTTCATCCCACCTTGTGCTTGTGATGTTTTTGCAATCTAAGCAACAAATCCAACCAGGCCCTGTTCCACTTGGGCACACTTTTCCCTCAGGAATTCTGCACTTTCCCGAACAGAAATTTGAAGCTTCATTCATGTCAATCCATAGACCATCAATAGGGACTAGTTCATGGAAGCGACGGATCTCATCAACCCACCATGAAACTGTTTTTGGATTGAGAAAATCAGGAAAATTTACTGCTCCTGGCCAAACTTGAGCCAAAAAGGGTTCACCTTCATACTTGATAAAAACATCATTAGCCATACCCCTTTGATACACACCATAACTGGAGTTAACAGCAATTCCTGGATCAATGATCACAATGTATTTCATGCCAATGCTGTGTATTTTGTCGAGGAAGTCTAAAAGCTTGGAATGAGGGTAGTTAGTTGGATTGAGTGTGAAGTCCTTGTGGCCATCCATGTGATCATCATCATTCCATATCACATCGAGTGGGATTTTAGCCTTCTTGTAGTTGTCGACCACATCTTCTACTACAGATAGATTATGATAGCCCCATCTGCATTGGTGGAATCCTATGATAATATATACCAAATAAAACATGTTATCATGCTGGTCAAATACCTTTTAGAATCAAATTATCATAATACAAATGATAGTGAAAGAAAAGCATTATATTTGGGAAATAATTAAGTAAACCATATCTTGTATCATTAAGCTAGATCTGGAAGCAAAGCGTAATGATCAATGAAGCCAACCCAAGTAAAATGGGAAAATATTTCCCATGAGTGAAGGCTAATCTTGTTTACAAGACATGATAGCAATTTTTTACAAATACGGATAAGTTTCCACCTCGAAAAAACAAAAACAAAAAGGAGAATGATAGGTTTGCAGTAAGGATTCTTGAAAAAGACCAACAAATTGCTTCATACACAATACATGCATATCATAAAAACGAAGTTCCTCGACAAAGTTTACGTGTAAGTGTTATTTTATTTTCACTTCACTAAACTGTACAATATCATGGATAAGGTTTTTTTGTTTTGTTAATTAGGAAGGAATGTTCTGTACAAAAAGTAACATGAATAAAACGTGGAACCTTTGATTCATTAATGGCATAAGATTTTGTCAAAATTTCCTTTGCTTTTGGTAAGGATTTCACTTTTATTTTATTTAATATGGTTAAGTTTCAATTTTATATATGTCCATATCTTTTCGTGTGGACCTAAAAGGGGTAATGAAATTAAAAATAAGACGAAAAAGCTTTTTCAGTATACAAACCAGATGGATATATATTCAGAAATCAAAATAATTTTGCAAACCTAACTCTTAACAAAGAAAACATCCCTGTCATTGAATGTCAGAGATATGGTATAGCCAAAAAAACTGCAAATTGAAAAACCGTAACTCATTGCTTTTTAGGATATACTCCTACTAATGGAGGACTGAGTCTGTTTTGATTTGTTTAAAACTAATGTTCCGTGAGTACTTATATTTATCTTAATAACTGTGTAAAATTATATTTGTGGTTATTCATGTGTTTTCGTGAAGGAATGTATATTAATCTGTTCTTAAAATTAATAGTCTCCCGTAGTAATCGCACACATAACAAAACTCGTTGAATTTCCAATAACAGAGTTTAAAACATTAGTTTATCTATTTCCCCTTATCCAAAGGCAACAGCTATTTTCTCAAAGTCTTATCGTCTCCACATTCCTCTGTCTTCACAAACGGGGAGTGGTTTATGGCACTCAAGACTAATGCAATGCACACTAAATATAGAACATGCAATAGCATTATAAGAGTGTAAGAGAAAGAGAAAAGAGAATCATACCAAAGGCCCAGTAAGGCATTGGAGCTGGTCTACCAATCAAGGAAGTGTACTGATCCACAACATTCAGAGGCGTGGGTCCAGCAAAGAAGTAAAAATCAAACACTCCTCCAATAACCTTGTAGGTCAAAGAGGTTCCTCTGTAGAACACATCCATTGCATTGCTATTCAACAACAGAACTCCGTGTGCATAAGGCTTGTCACCTTCATTTCTGAGATCCATGTACACAGGGTGTGCGCTGTATAAATCAGTGTTGAGATTAATGGCTGAGACATCAGTGGTATACAAAGTGTAAGGGTCACTTGGGTACAGCTTCATCCCATGTGGCTGTGTGTTCTCCCCCAAACCGTACAGAGAAACATCTTTGGGCAATTTGGTAGAAATTTCCAAGTACTGGTCCTTGAAGACCAATGTGTTAAACTCATTGGAACTGGAGTCAAAAAGAGTATCCCCATTTGACTTTCTTTTCACTGCAAAACTAAACGGGTCTGAAGTGTAGCTGAACACAAGCTCAGAGCTATTTGACAGTGATATTAGGTTGTTCTTCTTCCTCGACCACGACCACGACCACTCAGTGTTTTGTTTCACACTCAGTGGTTGCTCCCTCGGCAAAAGGTTGTAAGGAACCTCCCACCTTTGTTTCTCTGCGTCAGTGATGTGTACCCTCAAACGGTTCTCAGTCTCGTGCCTGCATAACGAAGAACAAAGAAAAGGTTCAGAATGAGTTTAGACACTACTCAGGGGTTTAACAAGACAGAGGAGGAGAATTTCCTAAACTAAATCTGTCAAATTTCTTAATCACATTCCGTTTACGAGTCACGTATTATATATCTTTTCTCGGGACCTTTCCTAGTAAATGTGGGACTAAACACATGCACTTTTTTATGGCTTCATGAAGAAAATGTGAATGCATAACGATACTGAGTATCACTTACTTCACATGTAATCGTAAAAGGGGAATGTCAGGGCCATAGATATTGTTCTTCTGCTTAACTTGGAGGAGGCCAACAAGGGTACCATCAGGGGCATTTTTAATGGATATGAGACGGTAGCCTTGGCCAATTTTGTTAGAAAGGTTTGGTTCTTCTGCAACTACATACAGAAAGCAAGTAAGAAGAAGGAAAGAGAGAGAGAGAAGAGGTAGGAGAGTATGAGAAGAAAGCATAGCTGAGTACAGAGTGTGGTCTTTGGAAGCTGAAGATAGATGATGGCATTAATTTATGCTTGTTGAGGAGTTGTGAGTGAGAGAGTCATAGGATCCATTACGCGTGACTTTGGTGGATTATACCATCCATTGGTCCCCACATCGTTGCTTATTATCTGTGTCATGATTGTGGCCCCACTTTGCATTACTCATTTTTACTTTGGTGTAAAGACGAAGTTCGCAATGCGAGATGATTAGCATAGATAAAACTGAGTACTGAAAATGGTTTTAATTTTAAGGAACCTATGAGATCCATATTGAAATGCATGTAAGTAACTCTCCTTAGACATACTCATAATTAAGTTATTTAAGGTTGAAATCTAATACTCATAATATTTGTGGTAAAAAATTACTGTGATTACAGATATATGAGGAGCAATAATAAATATACTACTTTTTAAAACAATTTTACTAAAATAGTTATTTTTTTTATAAATACATTGTTACGAATAAGAAAGAGAAAACAATTGATTTGAGGGTATATTAGAAGAAAAAAAACTTCATTATACAGTGAGAACATCAGTTATTTTGGAATAGAGAGAATATGAAATCAAGCAACCATGTTGAAGACTCTCCCTAAATTTCAAATACTAGTTATTTAAACTTTTCACACGCTCATTACGTCATTTTTAAAAAAATATGTTCTTTTACTATATCCATAAAATAAGTACATAACTTTTGTCTTAAAAAAGAAACCTAGTAGTAAAAAAAACGCTTCATTACTACCTCTCTTTTTGTCTATAGACAAAAAATAGTATTTTTTTCACACTTAAGCAGATTTTAACTACTTCTGCTTACATTTTAGTTGTTTTTAATTATAATTAGTAATTCACTTTGTGATATTGAATTATGGAATTTTTGGTTTATGGGTTTTATTTTACTTATGATAGATATGAAAACAATTTATTTATTTTGACTTTATAGTAATAAATTGTCTTTCTTAATGTGCATGTAATGTTTGATTGGAAGATAAATAAAAAAAAATCATGTTTGCGCTGTAATGTAATATACGATAAAAACCAATTTAACTAAATGACGATAATAGTCACTAAAATAATGATTAAAACTGAATTTAAGTCAAAAACTTATTTAAAAAAGTCAAGATTTTAATTTAAGAGAGTATACGAATCAGAATATAAAAATAAATTGAGTTAAAAAATAGAAAAAATTAGAACCGACCAATAGAAAGCATATCCTGAACAACGTGTCGCCCATCTATTGGATGGGAAAAAAGAACGAGTGATGGTAATTACCATAACAGTGTCGCTTGATATTCTTTAAAAGGCCCACCGGCCCATCTTCACCAATCACAATCAAAGAACATGTCTGACGCGAAGGACAAGAGAAAGCGAGACCAAGACGACGGCGTTTCCCCTAGCCAGAAGAAGCCGCGCGAGGAGGATTCCACGGCGGTGACCGACGAGGAGGTGGAGGAGTTCTACGCCATTATCCACCGCATAAACACTGCACTGAAGCACTTCAAGAGCTACGGCAATGACGTGGCAGCGTTGGAGAAAGATATCATGCAGGAAGTGAAAGAGGCAAAGAGGAATGAGAAAGATGGTAAGGTGGAAGAGAACTTGAGTTTGGATCTAAACGTCTCTCCAAAAACCCTATCCTGAGAAATTTGTTGTTCTTATCAATTTCTCAATGTTTTTTTTTCTATGATTTTTTACTCAACATGAGATTTTCTTTTATGCCATAAATACTTAATTGGACTAATTTTTCATAATTTTTTTTGTAGGAAAAAGATTAATAAAATAAATTTTAGTCCCTAGACAAGCAGAGAGTTCTTAATTTAGTTATTAAAAGACAAATATTTAATTTAATTTAATTCTTTAATAGGTCAAAAGTCATGCAATTGCAACTTTTTTTATAAGTTTTGCATGAATATTTGGTTATTAAAATATAATTTTTAAAATTAATTAAATAAAAATATAAACTATTTTATCATTAAACTCTACACAACTAGTTGAAAATAAAATATTATTGATTAATTTAAATACTTTACCCAACTAAACACTAACTCAGAATCTTTAATTTTTCAACAATTGAATTGAGAGTGTTTTCTACATTTACAAACCAAAATGATTATTTACGTTATTATTTTATAAGATAAAATTAGATATATAAGTTAAAATTCAAAGTTATAGAAATTTATTTAAATTAATTTATGCATAAACCAACTAATTATAGAAATATATATTCTTTTACTTCTCAAAATTTGAACTGAGCTAAATTTTATTTTAACCTTTCAAAATTTGAAAATTATTTTTTAATTTCTGTAACTTCAAATTATATTGTAAGTCCATTCAACATAAAAAGTAACTTTTTCGGTCTTTCAAATTTAAAAATACCGTTTTAGCCTACAAATTTAAAATTGTTTTTTTAAGCCTTTTAATTTGAAAATAACTTATTTTAAAACTAACGTTATTTTAATTTGAATAAATAGCCGCAACTTCATGTAAATTGTTATTCTTAATCAATGGAGTGATAAAATGTGTTTTACATAAAAGAGCCAACACAGAATAAGGAATAACAATTTCCACGTATGAAGAAACATTGCGAAGTGAAGTAATACATCTTTTTGTCTATATTAAGAAGGCTACTAGTTTAATTCATTTTATTTCAGAATATATATATATATATATATATATATTTATATTTGAATTAGTTTATTTTTGTTTGAATTTTGAATTACACGCTACATTTTCTAATCCTCTCACCAAAATATATATATTATTTATTTATTCTTTTTTTTTTCAGAAAACATTTTTAGTTATTTAATTCTAATAAATTATTTCTTCACGGTTTGGGGGCCCAAAAGCAGCAACAGAAGTACGAGGAACGGTCATTAACGACAGGGTGTACATAAAACTAAATTAAGCTAAATAACAATAATTAATTTAAACTACAAAAGGAACAAACTATTTTTATTAAAAATTCAAATTATTTTTTAGTACAAATTTAAAAGACTAAACTATTAAAAAAAATTCATTGTACTGTTTAAAATATTAAAAAAATAATACTTACTTAATTATTCATTTACTATGCTTAAATTCATTTATTCTTTCAATGAGTTTTACTTTCGATGTTTTATTTGTAGTATATAAATTAAAATTGAATTATCTTTACAATATTGTTTACTTTGAAGTCTTTGGCTCTACGAAAATTTTATCTTTAAAATCAATAAGTAGATTAAGATAGAATTGTATATAAAAATTATCATTAGTGTCGACTTTTAAAAGATTTTAGATTTCTAAAAAGATTAAATTTGTATAATATTTATGTTCCATTTTCACGAGTACCGTTAGTTGCGTTCGTCGGATTTATATTCATAATTAATTATCTGCAAAATAAACCCTAAAAATTAAAAAAAAATAATGCTAAAAGTGATAAACATAAAAAAGATACAGAACACGAGAAAAAAAAAACAATCAATAATACTAAATATCTATCAGTCTTCTGACACGTACAATATAAAATAAAGATGGAACGAAAGCAAAAACAAAAAATGAATGGGCCGAAGCAAATGAGGCCCAAAATAAAAATATAAAGCTACAAAAAGGGAAAAATACAAAACCCAAAAACAAAATTATTCTAAATCAGAGTACATATAATAATTATTATATTAAGTTTCCTAACTAAATTATATATAGGCAGTACATATAATAATTATTATATTAAGTTTCCATAGCACCTGCGATATTTTCTTCAATTATGTTAACATTCCAATTTTAAAAATTTCACTTGAACTTTCCATTTGTTTTAAACACATCTGATTATATTTTTATACTATATAACCCATTAAATTTTAAAAATACGATGATAAAGAAAATTATTATCAAGATGAAAAAAAGTGTAAATATATTTTGAGAAAATATAAGAAAGTCTTTATAATTTAGTCAGATTATTATAATTATGAACATTCTAAAATGAAGACAGCATATATTGGGATTATTAACCAAATTTATAAACTAAAATCAATCTATTAAAATTACATAAACAAAAGTTATGCCCTAGCCGTATTAAAGAAATAAAAATATAATTAGACCTGATTATTCTTATTAATTAATTAACGAGTTACATATGTGATATAATTAATATATAGATTATTAGCCCGCATGTGTTTAATGATAAAAACATTAATGAAAGTAACCAGCTATGCATGATTTTAATCAATAGGAATTGTCTATACCTAATTTCATGGGCCAAAGATTTTTTATCAAACCCAAATTGAAAAATAATCTGTATTTCTTCCCTACAAAACCCAAACCCAAATTTACTCTCTATTGGTCCCGAAAGAACTTCAAGTCTTCGTTGAAATCGCCTTAGAAAGGGTAAATAAGGAAAAAAAGTAATGCCAGATTGTAGAACTACAAATATAATTCTTTATTCTTTTTTATAAGATGCCAACTGCTAACGATTTTCTGTAATACATTTTACTTTATTTTTATTCATTTCTTTCTATGCAGAATTTGATTTTTATTTTTTAAATATTTGTTTGTACTTGATATTTTATTTTCAAATATAATCTGTAATTATGAAAATGTAATTTAAAGAAAAACCAACATTGATAACTCTTTGTACTGCCAAGTGTTAGATATTCTTGTTTTCGCATTACCTTTGGACGAGCACCTATTAATCAATATTAGAGCTTAATTATATAATTAGTAATTATCACATACAGTAAATAATTCATAAACTATGATTAAAAGATATCAGGATTTTTTGTTTATTTTAGGCATTCATATAGTTAGGAGATCCAATACAATCCATATAAAATAAGATCAAAGGTAATCAATCTTTTACTATTTTCATACAACTTTTTTCTATATTAATCAAATACAACTTTTTTCTATATTAATCAAAAACTCATTTGAACTTACAATCGCATGTAACTCTATCGATACTTAAAATCAAATATTTGAGATGAAAAACCAAGAACATCAAATATAGACAATTATCCAGATTTACAAGGCACTTTTAATGAAAGCAAAATTAAAAAGGTAAAAAAAGCAAAAAAAATCTGGGAAGTTACAAAATATTTAAAACATTGTGATATCAATATGTTCTAGCCAAGAGTGATGTCTCTCAACTAGAACAGTTAGTTGAAGTCGGTTAAACTTCAAGATGGTCACTTAATCATACCCTTGAAAATTTTATGGGCTAATAAAATCCACGTATATTTTACATTGGGCCGCCTAATTGGGTCTTGTTTTTTTGTTTCTCTAGTTTAGATTTTTTGTTTTTTCTGTTTGACATGTACAATATACACACTTTACGAATCCAATAATATCCATGTGTGTCATTATTTTACGATTTATGCATCTCTTACACTTTTCTCTTTGTTCTTTCCCTTTCATCATGTTTATGGTTTCTCATCTGCTGATTGGTTTCTTGAGTGATTGTTTCTTCCTCATACCCTTACAAATGTTGTCTAGGGTTCTTATCACTATGTTGGTTGATCGTATTATGGTATCATAGCCATTCAATTAAAGAGTTTTGTTGTGCACTGTGAGTCCTTTTTCTCTTTTCATTTATTGCTTTAATTTTTTTTCTTAAAACCTTTCTTTGGTTCTTCTTTGCAGTAATGGCGGAAGAACGTCCCGCTTCATCGTCTCAAGCCGACCCGACAAACAACTATTTGTACCTTCATCCTAGCGAAAATCCCGTTGCGTCGCTCGTCTTGTCGGTGTTGGACGCTTCCAACTATCACTCCTGAAACCGTTTGATCTTAACGACACTAAATGCTAAAAACAAAGTGTAACTCGTTCTTGGAACACATCCTTGCCCATAAAAAAATCATCCAAGTTTCTCAGCCTCGAACAGATGCAACAATATGGTAGTCTCATGGTTAGTACATTTGGTCTCCCTTCCTATTCGACAAAGCATCATTTGGATGGATGTTGCCCTGGACATTTGGAATTATTTTGAAAACCAGATACACTCAGGGTGACCTACCTAGGATTTTTTATCTTCAATTAGAAGTAGCTTCTTTAAACCAAGGGATTTATTTGTGATTGAGTATTTTACAAAATTAAGGGTCATTTGGGATGAGTTGGATAATTTTAGGCCTAACCCCATATGCACATGTTTTGTAAAATATTCTTGCTCTGTCCATTCTATCACGAGTCAAAGAAAATGTGAAGATCATGCTATGCAATTTTTTATAGAGTTAAATGATCAATACACTAACATAAGAGTAACATAAGATCACACATGTTTTACTCGTGGAACCCATCCCACCTATATCAAAGAAAAATAATAAGTCAATAACATTTCTGTTAGCATCTCTAGTAATAACATTTAAAACTAGTTATTTGTAGTTACTTTTTTATTTAGAAAAATAAAAAAGAAACTAACATCTATAAAAAAAAACAAAAGAATTAGAGATTATAATTGTTTAGTTAACTCGTATACATATTATTTTTTTAATAATTAATATCAAAATATTGAGAATATAATATTTGATAACTACCTTATTAAATATTTTGCCAAAAACATGAAAATATACCTTAATCTTACATGGAGTAAGAACTTAATCTAATTTTTACTCTTTCAATCTCATATACTCACTTAAATATTGTTATCTCTATAAGTTCTTTTAGCATCAAATAATCTTTTACAGCTTAATCACCACTCGATCTTAATCATCACAGTTCGTCAACTCTTTCAAGTAAATGTAAACTTGCCTAAGTAGCTTGTTCACCCACTCGGATTATTTCAATTTATCTCCGATAAAAACATTTAACCTATACCATAGAACTTGGATATAACTCTTTCCAAACCACATATCTTGAACCTCTCAAATAAGCGTTTAAAACCACATGACTTTAACAAGGATATGAAGTTATTGCAAAATCAACATCATAATAAAATGTAACTCTTTGATCAACAAATTGACATTGAACAGGAATACCGGATCACCCATATACCCAAAAAAAAAACTCACACCAACAAATAACACCTCTTGGCAGGGAGCAAAACTCTAAAATCACAACAAGAAAAATTTCTTAATTTTTTTCTTCGGTAGTACTTTAGTGTGTTTCGTGTAGGATTCATATTAAAAATATTATAATATTCAAAAAATATTAAACATATTTTTTTAAAGATTAGTCTTTCCTTATTTAAAATAGATATGTTTTTTTTTATTATTATCACCTTTTCTCCTATCCTATGGGTTAATAAAAAAAATTCATTGTGTTGATTACGCAAGAATCTCTTGTAAAAAAAAATCAGAACATTTTGCCTACATTAAAAATATAATTTTTTTCTTTTGCGTGAAAAGGTTGTGATTGGTAAAATAACAGACATATTAATTATATTTCTGTAGTTTAAGAATGGATTTGGACAAGTATTATAATAGAAAGTATATTGATTGATAATTTATAATTTTAATAACCATTCTCGTTATTTTTAATTATATTTCTGTAATTTTAGAATCGATTTGGACTATTATTATAATATTGATTGATAATTATAAATTTAATAGCCATTTTCGTTATTTTTAACCATCACTTTGACAAACCGTTTAATTTCAAAGACAGCAATGGAAGGTATATTAAAAAGAATATATATTTTGAACAAAAATTATACTACAAGTTTCAACTCATACTCAGACCTAATATTACATTGATATGAACATGTTAAGTTTTTGTTTTAATTTTATGGATAAAAAATATAATTCAAACATGACATCTATTAAAATTATCACAGATTCTCGATTATCAGTAGATTTAATAAATATTCTCCTGATGTGACATATTAAAAAAATATACTTAAAACTTTTTATTCGGAAAAACAAATATTTGTTTCAACAAACTTCTTTATAATCACTGAAAAAATGAAATAAATTTCTACATAAATTAATTAAAATTAATTGTGCAAAAATTAAAGTTCACTATACAAAAATTAAGAACTTTAAAAAGTTATAAAAATTAAAAAATAATTTATATATAAAGTAAAATTATTTTAATTTTTTTTCTTAAAACAGTTATGAAGAAATTGGTGGAAGCTTTAAAGAATAAAAAAAATGAAAATGTAAAACTAAATGAGCACTTAGCAGCATATTCACATGTCTTGCCAACTTTAGTTAAACAAGACAAATCCAAATGCTCTCATCCACCAAAGATGCTTTACTTGTTGGGGCTCTCTCTTATTTCTCCACGTGACGTAACGTAACATAGTAACATTCTTGGGATTAGGAAATATTTGTTTGTTACAAGTAATATCCAGCTCATAAAAATCTACCATAGATTCTAGAGTATAAAATTATACAACTATTTTTATCTCAAAATATATATTTTTTTCCTAATTTTTTTTAAATTAAATGTTATTAAAATAAAAATCTTATAAATTATTCATGGAGAAAAAGTTATCATAAAATCTTAAAAATATACAAGATATGGAAAATGGATTAGGAATATTTTGATGTCCTAGAGATTCTAGTTTTGAAGTTGAAGTTCTCTTCCGACTTCAAGTTTTAGAGATATCATTTTTAGAGTCAATTACCGATTTGAGATTTTGTCCGTTTTGAAAATTGGTATTTCGTGACGGTTTTATTCTTAAAAGGTATCTCAATGGATTGGAGGAAAAATAAATATATAAATTGTCATTGACTTTGACTACTGAATGATGTGAGATTATATTAAAAGTACCGAAACAAGTTCGTCATGGTTAACCACCACATGCATCTGATTTATTGTTTATTTTAAAATTAAAAGTTCTATAATGATTTTGTCTTTAAAAAATCTTAATTTTTTTTAAAAAAATATGTATTTATATTATCTTTTGATCTGAACTCTCATACTAATGAATATTATTGAGGAATAATAGTATAATAAAAAAAGAAACTTCTTTCGATATATATGACATTAGACGTTGTAAAATTTGATAAAAAAAAGTGTAGAGATAAAATTAAAGCTAAGGTATATTCTATTTAGCCAGAGTAAGTGGGTGGTGTGTGTAAAAGGGAGCTTTAACTCTGTTTCTTTTATGAAAAAAACAAAGTGAATTAGGTTTTGGGATCTGATGAGTGTGGACATAGCTTAAAACTATTGAAAGATGGAGTTTTAAAGAATAAGAGGTATGAATATGATGAATTATAGAAGTTTTTGTCTGTGTGTTAAATAGATAAGCATGGATGTTGGAATGGATTGGGTTACGTTGGGCTAGGTTAGGTTTGAAAATAAAACTTATTTTTCTTGTGCGTGATGTGGAGTTTGGCAGCACATGGGAAGTGGTGCGTGGAGAGAGAGAAAGAGGGAAGATTAATGGCCTGCAAATATTATTGGTGTTGGTGTTGGATGCGTGGGTTGGGGGAAAACAAAGGGACCATTTTTTGTACAAAATAATTCC
>Ga0123342_1002514_pt1 | contig 30476 bp, 18 predicted proteins | sample Turbeawhitnodule_FD_89960 | JGI IMG/M metagenome (GOLD analysis project Ga0123342, IMG submission 89960) | Root nodule microbial communities of legume samples collected from Mexico - Turtle bean Mexico white nodule | ecosystem: Host-associated > Plants > Roots > Nodule | place: Mexico: Nepantla... | reverse complement strand
ACCTCAGAATTTGTGGTGATTGCCACATTTTTATGAAACTTATGTCCAAGTTTACTAGCAGGGAGATTATTGTTCGAGATACAAACCGTTTTCACCACTTTAAGGATGGATTTTGTTCATGTCGAGATTTTTGGTGAAGTTCTGACATATATTTCTCTTTTTTTTTAACTCCAACTAGCGCATTGGTTGACTTTAGGGGGCAGGTGTGGTAATTGAACGACTTTGTCAATCACCTATCCATGTTTAATATTTTATAGGAATATTTTTTTCTGATACACATGGTTGATTTCAGTTTGTCTTAAAGTATGAAGGAGAAGTATGTCTTTAAACTGATTCACGTTATATTTGTTAAAGAACACAGTAGCATTAGTTCTTTTGAATCATAGATAAGATTAATAGCCTGTAACAACCGCTGCTGCTTGTTTTTGTTGTACTAGTCAGGTAAAGTTTCTTTAGGTTTTGGAAAAAGCGGATTCAAGTTGGAGGAGTTTCTGTGGGATTTGTTTGTGGGTGAGAGATTTTGTTCTGTAATGTGTTTGTGGGCTTTGGTTGTATTAGGGGATAGTTTGTGTGTATTGTTTTGACTAAAGACTGATTATAAAGATTATGATAGGATAGAATGATTATTTCTGTTGATGTGGCTTAACATGTCTTGAGAATTGGTTTGGTGGTTTGCAGAGTGTGAAGTATGTTTGTAGGTCAGGTGTTGGACAGGTTGGTCTTAGCTACTTTCTGTATAAGAATTGAGACACCGTGAAGTATCTGTATAAGGGTTGTAACATCGGTAAAGTGTTTCATTATATTTTATTTATTTTTTACTGATAAAAAAATAAAAAAATATCAGATAAAGGAAGAAATGTTGGATACAATATTGTGAATGGGTCAACGTTTCATACTATCTTTTCCAAATGGTCTTTTGCAGACTGATTCAGTGGTCCTCTTGACCTCATTCAACACGTGTATAAAAACAACAACGAATCCTATCTTGGTTACATGGATCACATGATGTCATAGTATTCTATCTTTCAAGAAATACCTGATTAAAGAATCAATGTCAACTTATATCAGTAACTTATTCTACACTTAGGTTTTTAATTTATCTTCTCTAATTTAATAACAGCTTACCTAAATTCTTCTTACATTTGCCAAGATTCAGTTGTATTATTAACCAAGATATGATTCTCACTTTTATCTCTTATATTGTCTCCCTCCTCATCCTCTTCAACAATCTTTTTCTGCTTCCACTTCCATATAAATATAGCACAACACTGTTATTTATCTACAGGTAAAGGCCATCCACTCTCATCCAATCTTTAAACAACCGACTCTAAAATATAGAAGATGTTGCATGCTGCATAATAGAGTTACTCTATGGGGTTTTATCATCGGTTGGATCTTATCTTTTCATTTTTGTTCTTACAACGTATGATATCAAATATCTTCATAGTATCTTTCTGTGGTTCGTCCATTAGATTTGAGGGGGTAAGATATCTGCAAAGACACTCTAACGCTTAAGTTAGCTGAGAGTGATCATATATTTATAGGAGTTCAGAGCCAAAAGTCATTACCTTTTGTTATGGGATCTACTTCTATTTATACTTTTGTGTTGGACTTTGTGCTCTACGAGGATTAGAACAGGCCCAATAATTCTTTAACCGTGTTTTATTATCCTTAATCTGTCTTTGACTCTAATAATCATTTGAGGGGTAGTGACTGAATAATCGGATAGTCAAATGTCTTATTGACAATTCGGATGGTTAGCTTTTATAATTTTTATCTTAATCTGTCTTTTTCTTAATTCAGAAAATTTATCTAATTCTCAGTTTTTTCAATAAATATTAGTGCTTTTCTATTAAAAAAAATCAGTTTTAACCTTGGATTCTTTAAGTAACTGATCTCTCTTCCCACCATTCTCATCTATTACTTTGTTTTCTATACTTGCTCTAATAAAAAACTGATTGGGCAACCAAAGTTTTGCCACATCATTTTTACTCCACAATGTATTTTTTCTTTAAAGAAACTCCAAATTACAAAAAAAGTCATTTTTGACTTTCTAGAATAAAAAACAACTTTTGTTTTGTGCAATGCAGATGCTTTTTTAAGAAAACAAATGACTTTAAAATTATATCATTTAAAAAGGATAAAATAACAATTTTTATATTTTATAAAAATGTATGGGAATGTATGAAGAAATGCCCAACAAATTTCTTTTTATTTAACTTTGTATGACACCTTTCATTCATGCATTCATACATAAAATATCATCTCATCCTTAATGAATAAAGACAAAAAAAAAAGGAAAAAATAGAGCAAGAATCAAAATCAGTCATTTAGAGTATCTCTAATACAATGATTTTTAAGCGAAATTTTACAACGTCACATAATTTTTAAAATTTTATTGCTAACTTTTAGTTTGATATAAATTTTTATATGATCCACAATATTAGAATTGAAAATTATGTTTTAGTATTAAAACTTAAGTTTTTATATAAAATTTAAAGTCTTAAATACAAGACTCTCTCCATACTACATTATCATGCTTTAATTAATGTTTTATAAAAGATTCACATATTAAACTTAAGATTCTTGAGGATATTCTTATAGTTCATAGATTAAAAACAAAAAATATGAAAAAGATAAAAGTTTAAAATTTTCATTTCATTAAAATTTATTTTAAACTTATACATAAACTAATTTTAACTGAAAGAAATTTGTTTCATTTGTTCTTATTGCTCTGCTCTTCTAGAAGCATTTAAGAAGAGGATTTTGTCCAAATATGTCATATAAATTTTTCTTTTTTTATATTTCCAATTTTGTGTTACCTTGGGGTTAAATATTTAATTTAAAAAGAAGAAAAACACTATTATTTTACGTTGGAAACTCCAAAATCCATGAAGATGAATTAGTTATTGGTTGCTTTCACCAATTAAGTAGAAACCACACGCAATCTAAGAATACACCAAAACCTATGTCTACCTTTTATGCCTAACTCTTTATGTGCAAAATTTCTTTTTTATATACATAAGAACATACCAAGAATATACAAAAATTTATCTTAATTCATCCGCATCTTTCATCTAAATGGTTTTAATGATTTGAACACAACTTCTATAAATATTTTTTAAAAACATTTTATAAACTAAAAGTTATACATGAATCATTATATTAAAGAAGTTAGAATGAAATAACTTTCACAAATCACCCTTTGTGATAACAATATTAAGAAAGTTAATTGGAAGATATCCTTTTATATCTAGAAGTAATTTAAAGTATAGCTCATTCAAAATGCATCTAAATATAGTAACCATTTATTCCCACTTTTTCTCACCAATTTATGGGATGATTTCATTTTTCTTTTGTTTGTATCTCTTTGTATTAGGGGATCCAAAAAAAATACAATTCTACATAAAAAGTGCATAAAGAAAAAAACTCAAATAATTTATAATTTAAATTTGATTACTTCTCACCAATTTTTATAAAAAAAAATAATAGATTTTTTTTTACTGAGTTGGGTGTGTTCATGTCAACTATTCACATAATAATATTTTTTAATTTTTTGTATGCAAAAAAGCAATTTATTTCTACACTAATAGCATTGTAGTTTTAATAATAAATATGTTTAGGAGTTGGAACATCTCAAATGCTTCATTTAATATCAAATTTTTCCTATACCATAGTAATTTGAATCTCCATCCAATTTTTTTAGTGGAATGATTAAAATGTCTTTGCGAAATGACGAAAATAGCCTCAAATGAAAAGGGTGGTAGATAAAAAATCTTCTATAATCCCCTTTTCAATTTTGAAAATCTTTTCTGAAATGTATTTCTAGATTTTGTATTCTGAATTTTCTTTTTCAAAATGTATTTTTTGCATTTTAGATTTATTTTTTTAAATGAGATTTTGATTTACGAGTTGTATTTTTTGAATTTTGAATTTTCAAATCCAGAATAAAAAATAATTTTGAAAATTTTGAAAAGTGGTGATTAGGTACAAATTCAAATTGGTATGATAAAAAATAATTTACTTTAATTTAATTTATTTATTATCAATAAAAAAATATATTTAATGGAAGTTTTAGAAAACACAGAAAGAGATTGAGGAAGATGATTGAAAAAAGTTAGTTGAAATGGATGGAATAAAAGAAGAGAAAAAGAAGGATGTAACGTAATGAAATAGGTGTATAGTTGAATGTTGTTGAAGGCTATAAGGCATGGGAATTGGTATGAAAGGTTTATGGGTGTTGCCAACTTCTCACAATTCAATGTCTCCATGTGATCTTCTTTCCCTCTTCTTATGCATGGTCTCCAAATCATAAACTTTTTCATCATTTTCTGCTACATTTTTTCTAACTAAACATTTTTCACCTTCTTCGTAACAATAATCCCTTTCAGTTACAATGCACGTGCTTGAAGGAGACTTCTGAAATTGTGTGCTCAAATTAATTTTAGGAGTGAACAAAGTAATAAATGCATAATTAATTAATGATGAGATTTCAAGGTGATCCTTTATGTGTCCTAGAATTTTAGGACATAATCTTTGTTTTTGCCTAACATTTTTGTTTTAGTATATGATGTTGATTAAGTTGTTAATCTCAAACAAATGTTAAAAATAAGATATTATATATCATTTTATATGAATAACTCAAAACATTTAAAGTTGCTTAAGGGTTTACATCACATGAATTTATTTATTTGCTACAATTTTCACATCTATTACCAAATCTAAGAGTAGATGAATAAGAAAAGAGAATGACATACATATATCTTTGATCTAATACCTTTCCACACCAATTAATAGTGTAACTCTAAGAAAAATTATTACCAGCTACAATAAAGTTCAAAGGTCTTCTTCTCTCATCTGCATGTGATTTTTGTTTACTAATAGAAGTCTTCCATTTCTCTTGAATCATTCTAACCTTGTCAATATTCTTTCGTAGTAACTCAAGTCCAATCAACAAATTTTATCCATTCTAAAACCAACACAAAGGTGTCTACACTTTTTATAGTACAATGTTTGCTTGATAATTGTTATTATAGGTGAATTTCACAAATGGAAAAATCTTATATTAGTTGCCTAATTGATCCAAAAGAGAAGTTCTCAATAAATCTTTTAAAGATTGGATCTTTCTTTCTGATTGTCCATTAGTCTGGGGATGGTAGGTTGAACTAAGTCGAAGTCTAGTTCCCCAAACTTCTTGAGCATCTATCTAATACTAGAAGGTACCTCGTACAATATGACAATCTCACTAATATAATTTTGTCTCAACTTTGCATAGAAATCCTTATATTGATAGGAAATAAATGTACAATATTCATCAGTAAATCCACTATTACCCGCACTACATCATGCTTTCTCACAAAAATCATATTGGATTGAGGGCTTATCACTAGGAAAACAATTATAGCTTATAGTCAAGATACAAGTTTTTTTACTCACTCTGATACCAAATGTTGGATCAAGTGTTTACAACTAGATCAAAAGTTATATTTAGTAGTCAAGACACAACTCTTTCTGCTTAAGAGTGTAGGAACCTAAACACCATGATTTTATTGTGACTTTGACAACTTGACTTTGACAACATGACAATTGATGTCTTCTACAACAAATACATCGATGTACATACAGAAATGTCCAAATGATGCAACATGTCGTTATCCTCAACCTTAGATTTTTGACAAGTCAAACAAATAATTACATATTTAACCATATTTCTTTTCATGTCAGGCCACCATTAAAATTTCTTTAAATCCTTGCACATTCTGTTCATAAAAAGATGTAAAATTGAATGTCACAAAAATAACGTTGTTAATATCACTTAACCCTATAGAGACTTAAAAAGTATTTTGTAAAGTTGAAGAATTAAAAAATAAAATTTTCAAACATGAGAATCAAAACAATTAGTGTCTCCAATTTAGAAAACTAAAAATGTATTTAAGAAAAAAAAATGCTAAACTCTATTTATAAAATTCAAAAGAAAATTAAGCATGACTAAAATATGATAAGAATAACAATTCACAACAATACTCATTTATAAAACTCTATTTCATAAAAATATTAAAACTTTTTCAATCTATTTATCTTTGATGTTTTTTTTTTCACATTTGTCAGCTGTTAGTAAGCAATCAATCACCACTAATTTGGCAAGGTCATTTTAGATTTTAATAAACTGACTTTTCTAAAAAATATTCGATTTTTTTGTTTTAATTTATATAATTATTATTAATTCTTACATTTCATTGAAGTAAAAGTATGAACTCTAAGGAAATACGTCAATATAACAAACAAAAATAATGACAAATAAAATAAACATTAGTTTGCATATAAGAAATTACACATTATCAATTAATAAACATACATTACTATTTTGCAACAGAAGTATGATGCAATTATTCATTAAAATCTCTTGCTATGACAATGGCATCATATGGAAGACACAGCATCTAGTTTTTCTATAAGTTGCTTGAGCCAAACTGAAAATGTTCAAAAACAACATTGGAAACAACAGATACAGAAGCATGAGTCTTCTCTGTTCTCAATGGTTTCTAGTGATTCTCATGTGTTATATCATAACATCCATGTTTCAACATGTTTCTGCATTGAGCCTACCAAACAATGCAACTGTGCCAGCAGTCATTGTCTTTGGGGACTCCATAGTAGATACAGGAAACAACAACTACATCTCCACTCTTGTCAAATGCAATTTCCCACCATATGGCAGAGATTTTGCTGAAGGAAATCATCCATCTGGAAGGTTCAGCAATGGCTTAGTCCCATCAGATATTATTGGTAGAAACTTTATGCTCTTACAACATTATCTAGTATATAGTTCTACAGAATGCACTGTTCAATTTCTTGGCAACTTCTTTGTTTCATTTTCAGCTGCAAAATTTGGAGTGAAGAAGTTCTTACCTCCTTATCTTGATCCAAATCTGCAAGTTCAAGATCTCCTCACTGGTGTAAGCTTTGCCTCAGGTGGAGCAGGATATGATCCTCTGACAGCTGAATTAGTGGTACATTACATAACCATATATGCAAATTGTGCATGTTATCTCAAAGCTAACTTCAGTCTCTTCTCTCCCTGTCACAAGTCTGTGATGTCATTGACAGATCAATTAGACATGTTCAAGGAGTATATAAAGAAGATAAATGATGCAGTTGGAGGAAACAGAACCACACTAATAGTCTCTAAGAGCATATACATAGTGTGCATAGGAAGTGATGACATTGCCAATACTTATATTCAATCACCATTTAGGCGTGTTGAGTATGATATTTCTTCATACACTGACCTCATGGCCTCTGAAGCCTCAAATTTCTTGGAGGTATGTTTTGGAAAGTTAGATATGTAAAAGATAAACAAAAACTGTCATATAATGGTTCATCTTTGAAGCATAGGCCATCTTACTGCCATCCCTTATATAACAATCAAATCTCTCTATATATATATTTATAAAGCAGCATGGTAACAGTGATAGACAAATGAATCTACCATATATAATGATGTACTTGAACAGGGTTGGAACCAAGAAAACTATTGAAACTACTTTTCGGTTGGATATATAAGCTTGAATTTTTGTTTGATTTTTCTTTGTTATGCAGACACTTTATGAAATAGGAGGTAGAAGGATAGGAGTATTTGGTGTACCAGCTATAGGGTGTGTGCCCTCACAAAGAACAATGGCTGGAGGGTTAGATAGAGCATGTGTAGAATCTTCTAATGAAGCAGCAATGCTCTTCAATTCAAAGCTTTCTTCCCAAATAGATGCACTTGGAAAGAAGCTACCAGATGCTAGAATTGTTTACCTTGATTGTTACAATGGATTGCTAAGCATGATTGGAGATCCTGCTAAATATGGTAATCACCCATCAATCACATCACTTTTTTTTGTTAGACTCATTATTTGTTTCTTATACTTGGTGGTGGTGGTGGTGGTGAAGGTTTTGAAGAGGCAATGAAAGGATGCTGCGGCACAGGAAATATAGAAGCCAGCATTTTGTGCAACCGCTACGCCATAAACACATGCTCTAACTCTTCTGACTACTTATTTTGGGACAGTTATCATCCAACAGAGCATGCCTACAATATTCTTAGTTCTATAGTGCTTGATAACAAAATTAATAACTTCTTTTAAGGTCTCTACTTGATGTAGTTCTTTATATGAATTTAATTTTTCTGGTTTTATACCTAATATGTTTTAAGGGATTGTAAGAAATTATGTATGATCATGAATGTGAGTCCACAATATTAGTTGGATTAACATGTTTGGCCTTATTATGCAAATATATTGATCTGTTACTTTTCTTTGTTTCTTCTAGCTACAATTATTATTGTTAGATTGATTTCTGGTTTAACATTCTTGTGCATGCTGAACTAGGAAACATGCTGTTAAAAAAAAAAAAAAAATCTTCTTACTATCAAAATAATAAATAAAAAATTCTTTATTTTATGTCTTCAAATTCTTTACTCCAAAATGTGCATGCTGTGAAATGAGGAAGTGCTTGATGAGTATTTACAAATATTTGATTTTTTTTTATAGTAGTGAAATGCACTTTTATTTCATACCAAACGAGAGCATCTAAGATTAATTTCCAGATAGGCATCAATTATATTGGTGATGTGGAAGAATGTTGTGCTTTTTGTGGAGGATAAAAACTCTTTTTTTTAATCCAAATTTCACATCAATAAGTCATATTTTGTGTGACTATAAAAGCTATAAAAGATTGAATCATCATTAACTTTAACTGCCAAAACTTTTATTGGAATTATTATGAAACTTTTCGTAAAAAGAAGATGAGAATTCCACATTTTAATAGAGAACCAAAATGATTTTTTTTTCTTATTTATAAGGATATATCAGACGTTTGATTTTAATGTAAATCACACCATAACTTCCTAAAAAATACAATTATTACATTATTTTTCCTTATTGTTCTCCCTGTTAAAATATAAAATAAATTACATTTTCTCCAAACAATGTCATTATTACATTGTTTTTTTCCTCGTATGTTAAATATACATATAATTTAGTCCATTTAAATTATCACTTTAAAAATTATAAAATATACCTTTAATTAAAATATATACTACAAACATATTTTTCATTCACTCAATAAATATTTTTAAATATATAATCAAAATTAAATAAAAGAGTGTTGATATGAATTCTATACCATATTACAACTGAAAAGTTTGTTGAGATGTGAATTTTTATACAACTCAAAAATTTTATACAATCACATTACAACTCATAATACTATTATTTTAATATCTTTTATATAATTTAATTATAAATTTTTTATTTATTATATATATTTATTTCTTAACAAGAAAAATGAACATCACACGCAAAGAGATAAAATATTTTTTTTAAATTGATTTCTTTTATTATAGAGTTTTTAAAGTAATATTTTCCTTACTAAAATCACTATTGCTACCAAAGGAAAAAATTAACTAATCATGCCTATTAACAGCCACTTTTTAAGGAAGCATTAAGTGTATGAGCCATGTTTGGTGGAAAACTTCAAGACTACATTTCCTATTGATTGAAAAACTCTGCTGGCTTAGCTTAAATACCTAACACCAAAAAGTAAAAGCTATGTACTTCCAATCAACAATCTATGCCAAACATGAAAATCACCATTATAAATTTATTGTATGGATCAAAATCTTAGTTACAGAAGTGTGAAATTCAAATCACATGATGATGATGATGAATCTTTCCACCCTTAAATCTCTAATTGCATGTCTTTTTGTTGTGCTGTTGTACATATTTGATGTAACAGCCAAATCACAAACAAACTATAGCAAGTTTGCATTTCCTGCTGTTATAGCTTTTGGTGATTCAGTCTTGGATACTGGGAACAACGATTACATTGCAACCATAATGAAGGCAGATTTCAGACCATATGGGAGGGATTTCTTAGGAGGAAAAGCCACAGGAAGGTTTAGCAATGGCAGAATCCCTTCTGACTTTTTAGGTACTTTTAAGTTCTAACTAATGCTTATAAAATTGGTTTACCAAATAAAAGAAAGTTGCTATTTGTTCAACAAATCGTACCAGTTAAATGTCAACTAAGAAAGAAATACTGTATGAATAACAAAAGTCCAATTAGAATTGAACAGATATAATGCTGTCATGCTTCATTATTATCAGAGTCATTTAAAGTCTATCATAACGAGAGTTTGTTGGGTGTCACCCGTTCGGGTCGTTATCAGACCAGATCATGTATAACATATATTTTCACGCACGAGTTGGTAACCTCAGTGTGTAAGTGTGTTAGATATAGCACATTGATTAGAGATTAGGATGTTTCATTCTTATAAGTGGGTGCAAACTTCACCTTATCCAGTTTTATGAAGTTGAATTAGGTTTAAAAATTCACTTTTTAACACTTAGAAATTGGGTTATAATTTCAGCTGAAATATTCGGAATAAAGGAGACTTTGCCACCCTATCTTGATCCAAATCTGGAGATTGAAGACCTCTTAACTGGGGTGTCTTTTGCCTCTGCTGGCTCAGGATATGATCCTCTAACAACAGAACTAGCAGTAACAACACAGTCTATCTTCAAACTCTCAACATTTCAATTCTGTTTTTCACAACAGCATCACAGTTTTTTCATTGTGTTATATATCAGGCAGTGTTGTCAGTACATGATCAACTGAATATGTTCAGAGACTACATAGGAAAACTGAAGGCAGATGTGGGGGAAGAAAGAACAGCTTTCATTCTAGCAAAAAGCATATTTTTTATTAGCATGGGAAGCAATGACATTTTAGTAACATATTTCATGTCACCATTTCGGAGAAATGAGTATAATGTTGAAGAGTACACAAGTATGCTAGTGGATGTATCTTCAAATTTTCTTCAGGTGTGCTTTTGATGTGAATAATATTTGAATTCTAAGCTAAGAACATGTGTAAATGCCATGTGACTCCATATAAGAGCATCCTTGCATTAGAAAAACTCACAATTAAATGTCATGAAATTTAATGCAAGGAACTGTATAAATATGGAGCAAGAAAGATTGGAGTACTGAGCCTAGCTCCAATAGGATGTGTGCCACTGCAAAGAACATTAAGGGGAGGTGAAGAAAGGAACTGTGCAGAATCAGTAAACCAAGCAGCCATGATCTACAACTCCAAGCTTTCTTCTTCAATAGTGGCTCTCAGCAAAAGTCTTCCAAAAGCTAGGCTTGTGTACCTTGACAACTACAGTGAACTCAGTGAATTTATCCAACACCACAAAAAATTTGGTAAATTTCTTCATCTGTGTTTAGCCTTGTACTCTTTATGATTCAGTGACTCAATGCTTGTGGAACAGGATTTGAAGTGGAGAATAGTGGATGCTGTGGCATTGCAAATATTGAAGCAGGGTTTCTCTGCAATTCTTTCTCCTTAGGAGTATGTCAAAATGCCACAAAATATGTATTCTGGGACAGTATTCACCCCACAGAGCGAACTTACAGTATGCTTGTCACAGATATCGTAGAAAAGAATATTCACAAGTTTGTTTGAAAATAGGTTTTATTAGATGAGAAATATGGTATTATATAATATTTTAAATTTTCATTTGTAATATTTTATTTAGTTATAATTGTTTTATCCATTATAATTGCTTATTTTATCACATTAATTTTATATATCTTGAGAAAATAGAGGAAGAAAAATATATATTTTATTAATAAGAATTATCATTTAGTTATTAAATATATTTATATAAAATATAAAAAATAATAAATAAATAAAAATTAATTATAAGTGATAAATAGTTACAACTGACAAAAATAGTTATAACTAAAAATCTAAAATATTATATTAGAGCGTATTTATCCGTTTTTAAGGTGATATTGTCTTCTTGATATTTTATAATTATTATTTTTTATACTATTTAAGTGTAATACTTTTGTTAATTATATTTTGATTAGTTTGTTTATAAAAAAATTGATAGATATATTTAAAGATTATATAGTATTTATATTGATGAAAGTATCTTAACGATTCAAAATATGTTATTAGTATAAAGTATGAATATGGGCGAGAAATTCTGAGGTCTTGTTGCTTGGTGAAGTACATTTATAAAAAGTATGGTTAGTTGTAACTCAACAATCACGGAAATTAAGTATACGATGTAAAACATAATTTCAGTACCATTCATCGATTTGCCCGAGAAACAACGTGGGTGGGGCCCAAATTTTCCACTTTGTTGATTGTGTGATGGTCAACAACGACCACAACACTTATTTGTTGATTGGACGCAGACCACTACAAACACTGGATTCTGTAGGGTGGTTTTAGCTTTTGCGGATAAAAGCATATTTAATAAGCGCAATAATTACTCAAAATTATTTCACTTCCATCTCAAATTTTATTCATTCTCCATTCTCCAACTCAATTTCCCTCTTTTAATTTTCGTTCAGCCTGTTTTATCTCTCGCGCGTATCCGTGTAGACACGCGTAAGATACTTATCGGTGAAGTGTTCAATTAAAAAAAATATTTGTTGGATTTTCAAAAATTTTAACACGGTTTTAACACAATTTTAAAAGGTATAAGTACAATAACTTTCTAAAAACTCAAATTTATTGTATAGATTTTTATTATAATTATAAAAATAAGAACAAATTCTTTTGAATCAGTTATGAAAAATATATTCATGCTCCCAAAAGAATCTGAAAAATATTTTTGCACATAAATATTTATTTTCAATTTATATAATTCAAAATTATATAATATATAGATCTGTGTCCTCATATCCTACATTTTAGAGATTATACCGTGGTGTCCGTATCCATATCGTGTCAGTATCCGTATCTATGCTAAATAGCTCCCTCCACATTAATTTAATCGGTATAAATACTCCATTGGCATTGGTTGAAATAAAATTTTTGATTTAGTCTTAAAAAGTAGGCCAATTTCATAATTTGATGTCAAAGTAATCATTAAATAATATAATAATGTATTGTCAAATTAATCTTTATGTACTACTGTTTAATCACAAAGGTGGTTCTGTAAAATTTTACCAGAAATAATTATCAATTTTCATTCTTTTAAAAACGAAATTGTCACTCATTTACACAATTGATTTAACCAATTAATTGGTATTCTATGCTCTCCCTCACTCTATATATAGAGAGAGAATTGCCTAAATATCGATATATGAAAAAAAAGTTTTTTTTAATATTTGCATGTTTAGGTTGTAATGTGATAAACAGATAATTTATTTTATGTACATGAGGCAGCTTATCAATGTAATCCTTATAACTCAAAACTTGTTAGTTTTTGTATGGTTTTTTATCAGCAACAAAACTCATTTGTATCTGTTTTTGTATGCGTAAAAAGGTACCGATTCAGTCACTTATATTTTTTATGCAATTTAAATCTTAGTCGGTACATTTGGTATACTTTTAATTTGATTAACTAAATTAAGACTGCATTAACCAGGGACCAGGTGAAGCCAAATAAGGAATACATATTGTAAAATAAAGCAATAATAATGAAAAAGAACAAATTGATTTAATTATTTAGCAATGAGTATAACAGAATCTATGGTATGCATTGGATATAGAATTGAAGGAATTCTAACACCAAGTAGTTAAAGAATGAGAGCTGAAGCAGTCACTACTAATATGGAAGATCCTTCAATTAAATTAATTTGAGGTTTGAAGGAGGGATTGGTGAGTTTAAAAATTAGTTGTAGCATCTCATTCACCAGACGTTCCACCCACCCGATTAGGCATTTAACTTGAAAAAAACTATTCAATAAATCTGGATCATAATATTGTAGCTACAAGTAGAAGCAACAAGCAATTGGACAAAACTACTTGCCAATAGATTTCAACAAAAGCATTGCAATCAAGCAACGATGAAGGTAAAAGGGCCACTGCCTTTGACACTACTAATATGGAACATCCTTCAATTGTTTAAGCATACAAAACATATACAAGTAATGATTATAATAATATTATTATTACCACAACCATCGCCAACCCTCCGCATCTATTTAGACATATATGAAATATCCACACCACCTAGACTGCCACAAGACAGACTACAAAATTGCATTTTAACTATTCTAAAATTCACTTGAGAGAAAGAAAAGAGACCGAAAAAGGATATACACAGCAGAGAAACATGAGTATGAGGCGGTGAAGGAAAAGAAATTGAAGACACAATTGCATCAGCGAAGTTTATTCTGAGCAACTGCCTGGCAAAGTTCATCTTCATAGAAAAGAACTCTATTTGAAGCCAAAGATTTGTATAGGGGCTTTGGTATAACTGATGGCACCAAGCAACGCGAAGGAAAAGCTGACTCTGGGAAAAGAACAGCTGCAACCTGCCGCATCTCAGAAATTTTTAGGCGAGAAGGAGGTCGAGGCCCGTGTCTGGGTGCTTTAGGTGTGTGGGGGCTTGGAACTCTCACTCCCTTCCCATCACCCTTGCTGCAAAAAATTAACAGTATCATGAAAACATGCACATAAAACTGCAGGAAATTATCTATTGTCAGAAACACCTACGACAAAAAAGGCCAATGCTCAGTAGGACGAGGAGTCATTGTGCTTAGCATCTCTTGCCGAGAGCGATCTGGAGTAGTATAATTGAAGTAAAATTGCCTTGCAATCATAACCTAACAGCATTAGAAAAAGTTAGTTAGCCATTACAGAAAAAGCCAAAATACTTCAGCTAAATCATAAACAAGCATTTTAAGGCATAAATACACAGACACAACTTACAGCTTTTCTAACTCTCTGGGAAACATGGAAGACAGCTCTCAGTTGGTCATGGTGTAGGAGACACAGTATTTTAACCTCCAATTTGTCAAAGATAACGTGTCAGCATAACAGAAAACAAAAAACAGTATGCAATCTACCAATTAATTCTTCCTTGTTCATGCTTCAACAAATACATAAAAAACTGACAAGACATAAAATTCAACATCAAAAAGCAACAAAAATATGACTCAACAGAAATAGAAGAAAAGAAATAGCATGCAAAACACTAAACATCCAAGGCTGCATAGAGAATTTCCCTAATATCATCAAATCAAAATTCCTTTAGCCACGATCCGTAGCAAGGTAAAATAGAACAACACAAGGATACCCGAGTGCAATCATTAACAAGCCAAAGTAGAGAATCTGCAATCATGACCAAATAACATTGGTTTTGAACAACAGACAATACCAACCTTTAAATCCCCTAATCATTATTCAATTAACTTAATAAAAAATGATAATGACCTCTCTTTTGTATCCTCCCCATTCCCGGAAAATAAGCACGCACCATTTCTCTGAATCTATAGCCTTACAAGCAAACACATTAATTTGGCATGACAGCAGAAACAAAATTTCCCAAATTAGAGAAAACTTATTAAATTCGCAACTATACATACAAATACATAAAAACAGTGCCAAGACACAAAAATTTACGAATAAAGAAAACAACAAAAATAACCCAAAACAAAAGTACAAGAAACGCATGCAAAACATTAAAAATCCAAGGCAGCATAGACAATTACCAGGACATCAGATCGGAAAGTGTTAACTACGAGATACACAAATAGGAACACAAGTATAACCTCACACGTCCTTCAAATTCAAGGAAACCCTAACATCAACAACCAACACAACACCAATGAAGAAAACAGAGCAGTATCCACGATCATGAACCCATTAACACTGGGTTTTCAACAACGGAGAATCCGATCCTTCAAACACATAATAACTATTTTAATTAACTCGTAAAAAAACGAATAACGATTTTGTTTTCATCCTGAAAAACAAACACAAACCATTTCCCTCGAATAAAACCCTCACGAACAAACACAAGTCAAACAAGCACGCCAGTTATAGAAATCTGATTAAATAGGCAACTCCAAAAAATTCAATCCTGTGAAACACACCAGCAATTCCATGGGGAGAGACTCGAGCTTGGATTCAGAAAGCGAATCGTCGAGGCGAGGCGTTTTGGGGGTTCCGACGAAACCAGAAGCGTGGCTAACCAAATTGACAGGCGACAGCATGACGGGACTCTTATCGAAAACCCTGGCATTCTCGTCATGTCCCTTGGCAGTCTTCCTGGCATGCAACAGCGCCACTCTCTTCTTCCCGAGATCGGTGCAGCAACACTTTCCTGCAGCAGCAGCGGAAGCCGAACCTGAGGGCTTGGAGCAGCGAAGCTGAGCCAGAGTCCCCGGCCTGAGGTACTTGTTCCCGGAGCTCCGCGACTGCCTCCTCCCCTTAACCCTCCGAGTCTTCTCCTTCGGCGACACCTTCCCCATTCTCTCGCTCCCCACACTCAACCCAGCCTGAAAAACAAAGAAATTGAAATTGAAAAACAAAGATTAAGAAAAAGAAGAAGAAGAAGAAGAAAAAGAGAAAGAGAAGGGTTGGTACATGATGGTGGTGGTAGTGTGGTGGAAGGGTGAAAATAGAAGGCGGAACAGAGAGGGAAACAACAGAATGGGGCCGCTAGGGTTTTTATTCTCCTTCGTTTGAATTTCGTCACTCATTAAGCTGCCCGCCAAATTTCACTGAACTGTTTTTCCTCCACGGAATCACACTCCTGCACTCGATCTACTTTCTCCACGTGTCCTCTTCTCCTTCGTCCTTTTCGAATCCTAGGCCATCTGGGTCCCACCACCCTCTTTCTTTCATTCACTCATTACTTCAGTTTCTTTTCTTTTCTTTTTCTTTATTTATTATTTTTTATTTATTATTATTCTCTTAAAACTAAAAACAAACTTCCAAGTTTTTTTATTGAAACTAAATCTGATATTTTGGAGAAAATAAATAAATAAGAGGTGGTAGAATGACTATTTTGCCCTTACTTGGTGACTGTACCCTGAAAAGGTGGCATCCCTCGTGTGATAAGTGATGATAGTTATTTAATGCGCGAAAATACGGATTCGCCCCTTTATGAATTCACCACTCGCACGTGAGTTCCGCGCTTTGCAAAATCACACAAGCGTCATTTACGGCAGTATCAGATAACAGATGTACTTTCAAATTTGTTACTTTCACCGTTTTTTTTGCAAAATAAAATAAAATAACAAAATAATGCTATTAATCTCTGCTCAACAATGGAATCAAAACTGTTATTATATGATTCACTGTTTTTGGTTTATTCTGAAACAGAATAATAACTTTATATTCTGAAAATAAATTTAAGCAATTTGTGTATAAATAATCAAATATGTATATATTTAATAAAGTAATAATATTTTATTTTTCAGATTTAAAAACATACCACTTCATCAACATACATGTCAATATAAAATACAAAAGAAACATATGGAAGAAAAATTTACTCGGTTAAAAATATTTTTTGTTTATTTACTTTTACTTGAAATTAGTTTTTATCCATAATACAAATTTTAGATTTTTTAAATATTTATAATAAAAAAGTTATTAAAATAAATATTTTTTATCAATTTTATTTATACAATGAAAAATATAATATAAAATAGTTCATGTTAATTCATCACTTGTATATTATAACATTATAATTCATAAAAATTAACTTTTTATAAAAAATAATAATAATTTTTTTACTAATACTTATGTTTAAATTTTGGATTAAAGAAAAAAATAATTTCACCTTATAATTGATGAAAAAAACATTTAATCTAAAATTATTCAATTCAAATTATACTACATTCTTTTACTTTACCAAGTTCATTTTATGAACTATTGATCACATTGAATTAATATATAAGTATATAACTGGAAACACACATGTTAAACTGATGAATTGAGAATAATAAAATAAATAAATGCAAATTTTAAAGAAAAATTACTTTAATAAATAACATCATTTATATATTTTTATTATATTTCTTATTACTACCTAAATTACTTGCGGTTTAAGATAGAAACACATAGATTGAAATAAATATGTCTCTTTTGTACAATTTTATTAAAATATCTCACATTTCCAATAAATACATTAACCAAAAGAGTTATGTAAATGTAGTGGTTGAACACGTTAATATAGATTAAGAAAAATATACAGTGCATTGTAAAAAATAGATAAATTAAAAAAAAAAGCTAAAAGTGTATATAATTGATAGTGAATAATGCAATATTGATGATTTAAATTTTTTCATTTAGTTCCTAATAAAAAAATATGGACTTTTGGTCCTTAAAATATTTACAAAATTTATATTTTCCCATCAATCAGTAGTATATGGTATCTTCATAGTTATGTTTACTTTTTAAATGATCTTAAAAATATTTTTAGATTTCTCTTTTCAATTTTCTTATAATAATTTATATTTGTTATCATACAAATCAAGTTTGATAAAAATTAGCTGAAAATTTATCTTAACTATAATTGAAAAACAAAATCTTATTTGTGACCCTGAGAAGTGTCACATGTTTGAAAAATATAAATGTTATGATGCAAATAATCAATACAACAAGATGATGGTTAATTATTGGTAAAAAAATGGTTAATTGTTGATAAAAAATGAATGGGATAATGATATTTATATAAGTTTTATTAACGAGTTTCCTTAAAAGCATGTATTGAGGATTGAGGAATTAAAAGAATGGTGTTTTTAAAATCATATAAAACTCTTTGAAAAGGATAGGAGATTTTTTTTTTAATCTAAAAAATTATTAATTTTAAGTTGCTTATTGGAAGTGCTTCTTAATTTAATTATCGGATATAATAAACAACAATTAATGTTATTTAACAGTGGTGATAGTATTGATGGGTAATAAGAATGATAATTGAAACAACAATAATAAGATAATAACAATATTAATGATATTTTATTAATATTATCATCATAATTATAATAAATAATATTAAGACGAGGGAACATTATTAATGATATTTTATCAATATTACCATCATAATTATAATAAATAATATTAAGATGAGGGAAACATTTATGATGATAATAAAAATGATAGTAACTATGATAAAGATATTGGTAGTAATATGATGTTGATAGAAATTATAACATTAATGATAGTAATGTAGTGATAATTTTTAAGATGAAAATGACATTATAAATTAACAACAAATGATAATGATGTTAATAACCATGCAAAGATGCAAATACTTTTGGTAACAACAGTGAAAGTGACCATAATTACTACAATATTTATGCTGTGGTGAGATCGTTATTGAAATGGGTGATACCTACAAGTTAGTTAATAATAATATTATAATAAAGGTGAAATGTTTGAGAATAAAAAATATATTAAAATATTTCACTGATATAATAGTTAATTCACATCTTATCAATGCATCAAATAATTAAATCACATCTTATCTCGATAATCAAACCAACCTTTATATTACAAATTTATCACTTTGTTTGTAATTTATATAAAATATCATATATACATGTTTGATCCCAATCATGCATCATATCACGTGTGTGAGCTTAACCTAGGTGTTTGGATAACTATTAATTGATTATGAGTCCTAAAATTATATTTAAAAGTGAATAGAAAAAATTATTTATTATTTTAATTATCAACATGAAATTATAATAAAATATGAAAAAATTAAATCTAATCCAAACTGCATTAACAATGTATTTGGATAAGGTAATATATGGAAGTAATTTATTTATTTTATATTAAAAAAAATATGGAATAAAAACTAATTTTTATGAAAAATAAATAAATAATTGTTATAATAACTAAATTATAAACTATTTTAGAGATTAAAAAAGTGTTGATTTTTAAATTAATGTCTAATTAGCAATCAAAGTTTTTCTACCAAATATTTATATTTGCTAATTAGACATCAATTTAGAAACAATTTAGTCTTTAAAACAGTCTCTAATTTAGTCACTACAGCAACTAATTGTTTTTTTCTCTCTAAGAATTGGTTTCTATCTCATGATTTTCTTATAGTGATTAGAGTAAAATGAGTGGTTTGCATTAAGAAATTAAAACAATAGAATTTTCCTAAAATATTTCAAATAACTAAAATAATAGAATTTGAATTAAAAAAATGAAGGAATTTGAAATTAAAAAAAATAGAATTCAATAAATGTCTTTATCTTTAATCGATGTGAAATATTCAACACACCCTCCTATAGGGCAAACAAATTTCGGTAGGATGAACCTTAAATGATTATGTTATCCTATTAAGAAATGAATTTTAAACGTAACTCAATTTTATAAAACTAACTTATAAAATAATGTTTGCACTCACTTATTATTATCTCTAGTACATGTGAGATTTTAAACACGAAATTTTTTACCTGGAAACATAAATTTTAAAAAAGAAAATGTAAATGAGAATCTTGGGTTGAAAAGGGTAAATGCATTATTGGGGGGACAGGGTAACAATGAACAAATTTGTAGATAATAATAGAAGAGAGATGAAAATAATTAATTTTTTTGACAAAGAAATAGGGAGAAAAAATGTCACCCTAACTACCCCATAGCAAAAAAGCTTTTAAAAAAATTATATTTATCTCCAGAAGACAGTTACCATGATTGAAGTGATGTTGAACTAGTTGGTGATAGTGATCCTTCACACATAAATTCTGAATGAATTCTGTTCTTCATTTTCAATGAAGCAATTTATGAGAAATACTAATAAGTTTAAATTTTTTACAATTTTAAATTTAATATTGATCTCACTTTACGTGATAAAGATTTTTGAAAGTCATTAATGTTACTATTATTTGACGTAAAGGAATAATGAAACTCTGGTTGGTCAAGAGTTCCTTTTACAAATCCCTCTCCACACGTAACTTTTCATCCAACCCACCTTAATTAATTTCTCTATCTTCACTCCTAATAAATCTCCTCCTTTGAAAATCTGTTAGGACCACTTTTCTAAATTTATGAGAGAAACTTAAATTTGAATGAAGAAAAAATATTTGACTATTTAAAAAATTATAAAATTAATCTATTATTTATTTTAAATATTTAATTTTTTATATATTTTTTTTATTTTCTTAGATTTACGATGTTGTGTATATTATTTTCTATCAAAATATGCGGATTAAAAGATGTTATTTATCAAACAATATAAGTCGATTAAATTTCTTTTTGAGTAGTTTTTTCATATAAGATCTATACTGAATAAATATCTATTTGTTAGTATAGATACGTAGGGATATGTTTGGTTTGTGAACTAAGTTTCTTAGAATCGAGGTAGGATTTTCTTAACTTTTCAGATTTTTTGGAGGAAGAGTACTCAAATTTAGGTAAGAGAACTTAATTTGATTTACTATTTTAGAAACTTTTGATTATGATGACTACAAAACCTTAAAGAGCTTAAATGGTATGATAGACATTTTTGGATTTAATAGTGCTATTGTTAAATATGAGATTTGAATTATTGAATTTATAAGAAGTATATTATTGGCATGGATTGTTTAATGGTATAAATTATATGTGTATATGATTGATGATTCCACTGGATTCATGTAAATGAAATGTATTAGTTTAAATTGAGTTATTTGATATTGATTTGGTATGTGTGGAGTAGTTGAATTTCAATAAATATAAACTTGAGCAGGAGGAAAAATGATATTAGAAAAGTATTTCTTTTGTTTAATTGAAATCAATGACTTTGTTTATGAAAATTATTTACCTAACTCGAACAACTATATGTTAATTAAATTAGAAGTTTTATCGTACAAACTATGGATGGTAGTTCAAGCGAGAGAAATGATAATAATTGTTTTATACAAAACTTTACTCATTCAAATATTTAATGACACTCAAATGACAATAACATTGAAGTGAAGATAAGTTGATGTTTAAGCTACAATAAAACATTTGAATGAGGAAAGGATTGAGAACTTTTTTTCTCCTTTGAAGTTATTGTGTGAAAATATTTATGAAATATTTCCTTTCACTTAGCTTTGTTTGATTTAAACAATATAAATGACTACTTTATTGGATTTTTAATGAATTTTGATGTGGAATAAATATGAGCAGTGAGAATAAAAATTTTGAAAAATCACAAATGGGCACTTTAGTGATCAATTACAAGTGGGCGATTGACGATAAATAATAATAATAATAGTTGTGTGATTTATTGAATTAATCATTTATCTCATTAAATAAAGTTATGCTGATATCATGTTATAATCATATAACATTTAGTAATAAATTGGGAGACACTATTAAATGAATATATACCATAAATTGTATTGGAAAAATTAGAGTTGTAAATTGGTATCTTTCACTTTGCAATTGTCAAAATAACATTTTCAATGATTATAAGTGTCGATACGTTGATAACCATACACCGGATTACAACTGAAAAGATAAATAATTTTTTGCTGAAGTGAAGCAATGTTAAAATTGTATTGGCCAAATCACAGCTGTAAACTAGTGTCTTTCAATTTGCAGTTGTCAAAGTAACATTTTTCAATGATTAAAAGTGTTGATACGTTGACAACCATGCATCCATTACAAGAAAATCATTAAATAGTAACTAAAATTGGAGACCAAAAATAATTAGTAACTAAAACTTTAGTAAACTTTTGGCTGAAATGAAGCAATTTTAAAATTGTATTAACTAAATCACAGTTATAAACTGATGTCTTTCAATTTGGTGAGACGTGTTAAACTCTAATTTTAAACTTAATATTATTTTTTAAAAACAATCAATTATTATACATTAATGATGATATAAATTGTCTTTAATGAATAAAAATATTAATATTATTTCTTAATAATGAGAATAAATGATTTTATAAGACACGTATTAAAAAAAAATGTAAAACTTATATTATTTTAACCTCTTTAATATATCTTAAAAAATGTAACTTTATGTTTATGTTTTAGTTAAAACTATGTAATCTGGGATGCTAGAACTTGAGATAAACATTCCTTCATTCCTTTCCACAGTCATTTTAATTTCTTTAAAATATTTTATTTTGATGAACAATATTTTGTTGGTTGTAAAGGTTCTAAGTAGAAGTTTTTATGGTTATAAAATGGTACGCATAAACCCTATACTTAAATCATAGAAATATTTAGACTTCAATTATATTTATTTTGTTTGTTATTAAATGATAAATATGATTTTATTTAACACTTTAGATTTTCAGTTTTAACTAAATTTTCAGTTGCAACTGTTTTCATCAATTATACTCTATCAAATTATAACTATTTTAAATCAGTTCTACCTGTTTTATCAGTTTATAATGTATAACATTTTTTTATTAATAAAATATATTATTATTTTTTCCCTTTTCTATTCTTCTTCTAAATAAAACTAATATTTATATTTTGATATTCTGTGCATATATAAAGAAAAAGAAAATGCATAAAAAAATCAATTTTAAATAATGAATAAAATATATTTTAAAAAGTGGACTTTACGCTTTTAATTCACAGTCGATTATGAAGTTTACGTTTGATCATCATTTAAACTAAATTGAAAATATTAAATTTTATTCTTCATTGTCTTCTTTTAAGAAAAATAGCTAAATTTGTTTGTCTTTGTTTTGGTACAATATAAATAAGTAACCAATTAAGAAATGAAAATCATTTCATGTGTGTGACAATTTAACTTGTTTGGTTAACCACGCACTTATTTTTTTCTTCTAATCAGCGTCTAATTTTAAAAGTGTATCAAATTAACTACCAATTGATAGAATTTGTTGTATTGAAATTTGAAATAATCATTTTGTAATAATTCGAGTAAATTTGAAATTAAATAATTATTTTGAAAATTAACATGTATTTGGTTAAATTTTTAAAAAATACTGTTTTTTACAAAATATTATAGATTTTTTAAAATAGTTAATTAATTATTATCTGAACAAAATAATTTGGAGACTTTTTTCTTTCTTTTTTTTTTACTTTTTTTATGCCATTGTAGATGCCAGGGGAACTAACCATTTTTTTTCTTCCAGCCAATTTAAGAATAATTATTTTCTAATTTTTTTTAGTAAATGTATAGTTTCGTATAAGCCAGGAATAACACTTAATTAAATTATTAATTATTTTATTTTGACCATAAATTCACCATTTACTTTGTTTTCAATCTTTTCTTAAAAAAATCATCATTAAAAATATTTATGGGTTATAGAAATTGAATCAACAAAAATAATTGCATAATAATATATAAAATGAAGATTTTTATAAATAAAAAATTAAACAAATATCAGTGAGTATATATACAGCATAGACACATCAATATTTCTGTTTCATAAATAGTTTTGAGTTTGAAATTGACCCTATAACCATGGTAAATATTCATGACACAATGTTGTTTATAGTCATCTATAATGTTTAAATAATTTTTTTAATAGAAAAAATATAACACCATAACATCTAAACATTTACTATATAATAAACTCATTAGATGAGCTGCACAAAGTTTATTATAATTTAAACATACATTTTATATATATAACTATTTTAGTAAAGTAAAAATAATAATAAAATATTAATTATTTTTTTCAGACTCATACACCTATAACTATAAGTTATAAGTGGTTGTATACATATTACAATTATCATAATACACAATACAAATAACACATATAAGGATAACTTATTGAAATACATTTTCAACATAAAAAGTAGATAAAACAACAGTTTAATTAACAAATCACAATAATTTATTCATTTATTGTCAACCTACATCATATAATCACACACATAAATTTATAGATAAAGGATATTCAACCAGTAAAATATCTATTGACTCCTCTCGAACAACTTGTATTAAGTATGTTTTATCATAAACTTATTTGATTTAATCTAAAACTTAGATTTACAAGTGAATCAAAAAATAATGGATTAGAATAAATTTATTACAACTCTAGTCACACACCTACACATGTGTCATAGTGGGTAAAAACTCTTCTTTAAAATTTTCACCACTTGATATCTTAGTTTATGTGTCTGACTTATATCATTGATGAATCAAGAGAATATATTTTAGAGCATTAATGTGAATACTTAATACACTAAATAACAAAGATTCACGTTATATCATACTCTAATTTCATAAAATTCTCATCTTTCTCAACTTAATATTCATTTAACATTTATAAACAATCCAAACAATTAAAAAGATAAGAAAAAAAAAATTAACCTAAGCGAAAATTAACGTACTCGAGAGATTTAGACAATTAAATTTTTTATATTTTAAGACTCAAGAGGAAAAACATACATTTTAAGACTATAATAAATTAATATTTTATTTTTTAATTTAAAATATTATTATATTATTATAAGCATATGTTAAGTGCATGTCTTTTACTGTTTGCATTGTCAAAAATAAACTTTTCTCAATTTGTATTGGATACATACGACAATATTTATATAATGTATATTTTTCATTTATTTTTAATAAAAATTATAGGAAATATAAAAAAGTATTACATCGATAATAATTAAAAGCATTAAAAGAAAAAATGTGTAATGTGTGTTTGTTTGTTTTGTAGTCTGTTAATAATAGTTGCAATGAGGATGTGAAGCGTGATTTGGCATAAGAAAAAGAAAAAAAGGAAAACCTACACGGTAAGGTGAGACATAAAGGCTCACGCAACAATATAATATTTTATTTATTTTTCAACATAATCCGTTATTAATATATTCTTATTCTTGTAGTTTTCTACAAATTTAATTTTAGCTTTTGTACTTTAAAAATTTATTAATTCTTAATAAATTTATATTTTTTATTAATTTTGTAACACACACAAATCATCCCGTTAAATTTAAATATATATAAAGAAGAACTAATATTTCATATTAGGTAAATTTAGTTTTATAATTTAATTTTGTGTTCAAAATAGTAATGTAAATAATAATAAAAAATGTTACTTTTGATAAATATACACTAAAATATACCAATTTACAACTGTAAAAATTGATTTTTTTTATGTAAAATTCAAAATTAATTTATTTTTTCATATAAAATTTATATTTCAAGTGAAAAAATATTTTTCTTTTCAAATATAATTTGGTACATAATGTCAATATATAATTAGAGAGAGAAGTTGGTAGGTTGCATCTTAAGTTTTTTACAAGAAGAATGATATATGACAAACTTCTCTACTATACAACCCTTAATTGATGATATAAAAATGGTATTTTTGTCATTTCTTATAAGGTTGTCAATGTATCATTTTTTTTTTTACAAAAAAAATGATATATGGTCAACTTGCTCCACTACACAACTCTTAATTGATGATGTAAAAAATGGTATTTTTGTCATTTTATATAAAAAAAAATTGAAATTTTAAGTAAAGAAAGAAGATTATATAACAAGATTGTCAATGTATAATTTTTCTATGTAAAATACTTTCAAACCAATTCTATCTAATTTACATTTAAAATTAACAATGTATAATATACAATTATATTATAATTCCTAATATTATTATTTGAATATTTTTATACTATTTAATTACAAATTTAATTTTTATTAATTATATTTATTTATAAATTCATCACATTAACAGTTATTTATGATTGTTGGAGTTGTGAAAAGAACGGTTGTTTACTAGTTGGCGTCTGAAAGAAACTTTATTCATAAGTTTTGAAGGTCTCATAAAACAGAGAAAGTGGCCATGCTAGCGACTCTCACTCACGTACTTTGGTTCTACGTCGGTGTCAACAACCACCTCCTACGCCACTCCCAACACCGTCTTTGGATTACTTTCTAAGTTTTCTTTTCTGCCATGAATAACATCAAACAACCCCACTTACGTAACTGCTTTTCCATAGCACCACACCCAACCGTAACCGTAAACGATAACGCAAAGAAAACAGAGAGACAGAAAGGTTTCTCAGGGGACGTTTCTGTTTTTTTTTTCCTTAGCGCAGAACCCAACAAAAGCTCTTCACGCAAACCAATGTTTGCCATTACTTGAAATCCATGTTCCTTCTTTTCCTCTGTTTTTTTCACGTTGTTCTGTAGCGTGAGTCTTTTGCTTTTTTTCTTCTTCTTCTTCTTTCTTTTAGTTAATGTTTTTTGCTCTGTTTGTTTAAAGCTAAAGTGTCCGTTATGTTACGTTACGCATTGTGAGCATGAAGCTTTGAATATTCTAACAGGTTTCTTAACTGACAACCGAGATACTCTTTTTTTTTTCAAGCAAAAAAAGCGAGATTCAGTTTGGTGAATTGGGAGAAAATATCAGTTTAGTTCAATATTTTGAACTGGTTTTAGAGTTGAATCAGAGATTAGATTCATTGTCTCATTGACACTCTCCAAATTTGTTTGGTTACTCAGCTTTCCTTTTTCGGCTGCTTGAATTGCATTTGCCATGCGTTGCAGCGCCGAGATCTTTAAGGGCAATGCTGTTTCCGAGAAGTGAGAACACCATGCAGATGCAGAGCAAGATTGCAAAGACTTGAGATGTGAATGTAATTTGCATCATCAAAGGTAAAGAAATGACCTCTGGCATCTGAAGTTTGCAATGGTTTTCTTGGATAACCTTGGTACTACTTATTCTAGGTTTTGCCAAACTCTAACTATGATTTTTCATGGTGTCTACAATGGTTTTCCTTTTTTGTAAAAAATCATTTGCATTTCCTTGTTCCAATCTGTTGATGAAATCAAGGATTACGAGTGTTTTTTCTTGTTTTATGTTTGGAACTGTGATGTGAGCTGATGTGGATGGACATTATAGGTTGTGTTGGGAGAGAGGATGGCATCTTCATGGGAATATTTTGGGGAGATTGCAAATGTGGCTCAGCTAACGGGCATAGACGCTGTAAGGTTGATTGGCATGATTGTGAAAGCTGCAAGTACAGCAAGGATGCACAAGAAGAACTGCAGGCAATTTGCTCAGCATCTGAAGTTGATTGGAAACTTGCTGGATCAGCTCAAGATCTCTGAGCTAAAGAAGTACCCTGAAACCCGGGAGCCTCTGGAGCAGCTAGAAGATGCCCTTAGACAGTCTTACATTTTGGTCAATAGTTGTCAAGATCGTAGCTATCTTTATTTGCTGGCCATGGGCTGGAACATTGTCTATCAATTCAGGAAGGCTCAAACTGAAATTGACAGATACTTGCACCTTGTTCCTCTCATTTCGCTAGTCGACAATAATCGAGTCAGGGTATCTGCTATTTGCCTTGTTGCCTTTTTCCATCCTTGTGCCTAACTGTCTTACTCAGTACTCAATACTCCATTGCAATTATCCTTTCAACATCTTAGTTGGTATTTTCAATCATGCTAAGGTTTATATAAGAAGTGAATTTAAGAAGTGAATTTTAAGTGTAACTCAACCTCATAAACCGACTTATAAGTTGAGGTTTCTATTCATTTTATATATTATGAAATGCTCTAATTTCTAGTCGATGTAGATAGATAAACATCTTTGCTGTCTGGTTTGCCATTAATCTAATATTATTAGGGGAGATTTAAGTATGTCATTCTCTTGCGTTAGTTATCTCATCTAAAAGCATCTATATATAAAAGTCAGTGTCCGAAGTTCTAACTCATAATTCTATAAGAATTAGTGAAATCACATCTCCTTTCCTCATATTTGTGAGTATGTATGATAGTGTTGCACACAAGTTGCAGCATTTTGCTTTTGGATTAGAATTTGCAAATTTCTGAAACTTCCCAAAGACTGATATGCCTTTTATAGTAAATTTCATTATAAGTTCATAAATTTGGTCTGATAACTGTTAACCATCTCTTGCTTATTTGGAATATTCAGGACAGGCTTGAAGTTATTGAAAAGGATGAATGTGAGTATACATTAGACGATGAGGAGCAAGAGGTGCAGACTGTCATTTTGAAACCTGAGCCTGACAAAGGTGATGCTATGGTGCTGAAGAAAACTCTTTCCTGTTCTTATCCCAACTTTTCTTTCAACGAAGCTCTTAAAAAGGAAAATGAAAAGCTTCAAGTAGAGCTACAACATTCACAAGCAAATATGGATATATATCAGTATGAATTCATCCAACATTTATTAGACGTCACAGAAGTTGCAGCTCATTATCATTCCGAAAACAATAACAAGACAGTAGAGTACAGTGGCAGCAGTTATTCTGATGCCAATGGTGGCAAACCTCATTCTTCTGATGAAAACATCCACAAAAAGAATGATACTCTTTCCTCATCAAGGTAATGTTATCACACTTGTCCAGATTTCATGTGTTATGGGTAAGCTCTTAGTAACTACTTGACCCAAACATTATAGTATAGTTAAATAAATTTTAAGCATTACACATCTGACCTCTAGAAAGACTCCATGTTTTCCCTTAACTGCTTCTCTGACCACCTTACACAAGCTAAGTATCTTGTAGTCCTGCATTCTCCAATCTTCTGTTGTTATGCTGTCAATCACAATAAAAAAATTATTAAATAGCTACTAAGCTTTTAGTTACTACTTTAGATTTTAAAATTGTTCAGAAACTAATTTATATACCAATAGTTTTTTAGTTTATAAAATAATATCTAATTTTTTCAAGTAACTAATTTGTTATATCTAAATTTTGTTTTTATTTAATGATTTTTTATTAGTGAATAATGACATTTTTAGAAAAAAATATTGTTCTTACCTTTTCTTATCACTAACTTGTATATGAATTGATCTGAACTCTTCATTTGTGTGGGTTCACTCAGATCATCAGTTTCAGAAAAGGATCTGCTATCAAGAGGAGGTTCATATAATCGGGAAGATTGGCATACTGATTTACTTGCTTGCTGTTCTGAACCTTGTCTTTGTATGTGCTTTCATTCTGTTAATTTCATTCTCTCTTTAGTCTATTTAGAATAGTTTCTTCCTTCACCCCGGGGTTACTATAATAGTATACTGTTTGTTCATTACACACCATATTCTACCAAAAACTTTAACATAATGGATTGGTGGGTCTTTTTAACTTAGATATTGTTTAACTTCCTTATTTTTACACAATGTGAGTTAACTCACTAAAGCAAACATGGGAGGAAATCTCGACATAACTATCCAATCCTTCTGTACTTCTCATGTTAAGTAATAAGTGCATAATTTGATTTGCAGGTATAAAGACATGCTTCTGTCCTTGTGGAACACTGTCAAATATTGCTAGTGTTGCAACTAACAGGCCAATATGTAAGTGAGCTATATTTCATTGTTTTGTGTTTTTTGCTGACAAAGCTATAATTTAATTAGATCAAACTGCTAATAAGGTCAAGACATTATGGGACAAAGACTTTTGAGCTCCGAAAAATGTCCTTTTTAGTTGCCATGATCCTTCCCAAACCCTTACTGATAATAAAAATATTTTTTCATCAAATTAACTGAAGCAAACCTTGCTTACACTTCCATATAGTTAAGACTGTGTTGGGGTGATATATCTTAGATTTTAACAATAATGAAGTCTCACCTAATTATTCAGATAATATCTGCAGCTATTGCTTAATTGATTTTTGTCATATTAGTTTAGTTTTATTTTATGTTAAATGAGAAAAACTTATAGTTTCTGCTATTTTTTTTGGGGGGTGGGGTAAATTGAAACTAAGGTTTCTTTGAGTTTTTTTTTTTTTTTTTTTTCTTTATTTTTTTTTTTTTTTTTTTTTCTTTTTTTTT